>Ga0335070_10000199_pt1 | contig 68925 bp, 62 predicted proteins | sample Lox_Sample_13_FD_206722 | JGI IMG/M metagenome (GOLD analysis project Ga0335070, IMG submission 206722) | Soil microbial communities from Loxahatchee National Wildlife Refuge, Florida, United States - Lox_Sample_1.3 | ecosystem: Environmental > Terrestrial > Soil > Wetlands | place: USA...
TTCTCGCTCCACGCTCAAGGTCGCCCCACGCGCCGAGTTCGGCTCGCGCGCCTCGCGCCGCATGCGCAAGGAGGGCCTCGTACCCGGCGTCGTCTACGCCGGCGGCGAGGAGGCGACGGCCTTCCAGGTCGCCGAACGCGAGGTGCGCAACATCCTCCACGAGGGCGCCGCGCTCTTCGACCTCGAGGTCGAGGGCAGCAAAGCCGTCCCGGTCGTGATCAAGGAGCAGCAGCTGCACCCGGTGCGCGGCACGATGAACCACCTCGACCTGCAGCAGGTGAAGCTCGACGAGGCGATCCAGGCCGACGTCGTGCTCGAGCTGGAGGGCGTCGAGGACGCCCCCGGCGTGCGCGCTTCCGGCGTGCTCGAGCACGTCACCCGCGAAATCACGGTCGAAGCGCTGCCCACCGACATCCCGGACAAAATCGTCGTCGACGTCTCCGCGATGGAGATCAACGACACCCTGCAGCTCTCCGCCGTCACCGCCCCCAGCGGCGTCACCTTCGTCGCCGATGAGCCGGAGGAGGTGACGATCGTCACCCTCTCGCCGCCGCGCGTCGAAGAAGCTGCGCCCGAGGTCGAGGAGGAGACCGAGGTCGTCGGCGAGGGCGAAGCCGAGGCCGAGGGCGACGACGAGAGCGCCGACGACGGCGACTCGGGCGACTCCGAGGGCTAGGCCCCGATGTCGCTGTTCCGCCGTCGCCGCGACGAGGGCGAGGGCGGCGACCGGATCCTGATCGTCGGCCTCGGCAATCCCGGGCCCGAGCACGAGCGCACCCGCCACAACGTCGGCTTCGACGTCGCCCAGGCGCTGGCGCGGCGCTGGGACCTGGGTAAGCCGCGCAAGAAATTCAGCGGCTTGATCTACGAAGGGCGCAGCGGCCCTGGCGGGCCGCGGGTCGCGCTCCTCCTGCCGCAGACCTACATGAACGCCTCCGGCGATTCGGCCGGGCCGGCGCGCGGCTCGTTGAAGGCGGAGCTCGACCACGTCGTCGTCGTCCACGACGAGATCGACCTCCCCTTCGGCCAGATCCAGCCCCGCCTCGGCGGCGGCCTCGCCGGCCACAACGGCCTCAAGAGTCTCAAGCGCGGCTTCGGCAGCCCCGAGTTCTGGCGGGTCCGGGTCGGCGTGGGGAGGCCCGACTCGACCGACCCCGAGGTCGTCTCCGCCTACGTCCTCGGTCGCTTCCGGGAGTCGAAGGGGGAGGTCGAGGCGCTGGTCGACGACGCCGCTCGCGAGACCGAGCGCCTGGTCGAACGGATAGCGTCCGAGGGCGACGATGAGTGAGACGCGCACCAGCTACCGGGTCGACGAGCGCGGCGTCGCCCTGATCCGGCTCGAGCGGGCGCAGGCGCGCAACGCGATCGACACCCAGATGCTGAGCGAGCTGCTCGAGCACCTCGCCGTCGCCCGCGGCGACGACGCCGTCCGTGTCCTCGTGATCAGCTCCGCCGACCACCTCGGCCTCTCCGCCGGCGCCGACGTCCGCGAGCAACTCGACGGCGAGGGCCACGTGGCGCGGATGGAGCAGTTCTCCGATCTCTACGACACGATCGTCGCCTTCCCGAAGCCGACGATCGCGGTCTGCCACGGCGACGTGGTCGGCGGCGGCGCCGAGATCTCGATCGCCTGCGACATGCGGATCGGCGGCTCCAACCTGCGCATGCGCTTCCCCGGTGCGGCGCTCGGGATGCCGGTCGGCCCGGCCCGCCTCGTCACCCTCTGCGGCCTCGCCACCGCCAAGTACCTGCTGCTCTCCTCGCGCACGGTCGGTGCCGACGAGGCGCTCCGCCTCGGCCTCGTCAACCGGGTCGCGCCGGCGGCGGCCACCGAGGCTTCGGCGCTGGAGCTGGCCGCCGAAGTCGCCGCCCACCCGCCCGAGGCCGTCGCCCGGCTGAAGCGGATGCTGCACGAGTGGGACGACGTCGAGGGCCGCTCCGCCGCCGAGGGCCGCGGCCAGGTCGAGCACGTGCGCAGCGCAGTCGACCTGCCTTTTGGCTGAAGCGGGTTGGAAAACCATTCCGATCCGAGTAGGGTCGCGCCCGTGATCGCCCGGCAAGCCACGCGCACGGTCCTCCTTGCCGTGCTCGCATGTTTTCTCGTAGCGCTCGCGGCCCCCGCCGTCGCCTTGGCTGCTGAATTCACCGTCGACACCACCAGTGACGGAATCGACGAAAACCTCGGCAACGGAATCTGCAGGTCGGAAGTGCCCGAAGCCTGCACGCTGCGCGCCGCGATCGAAGAAATCAACGAAAAGCACGAAGGATCCAACACGATCACGTTCGATCCGGCGGTATTCGAAGGCGAAGCAACGGGCTCGATCCTCCTATTCGAATCGTTGGGAGACCTGCCGGCGATCAAGTTCCCGACCAACATCGAAGCCGGGACGGATTGCACTGACGCCGGCATCGAACACGCGCCCTGCGTGGGCGTCGTCGGCTTCGAAAAAATAAGCGTGGAAACGACCGTCTTCACGATCGAAGCGGACGACAGCTCGATCAGCGGCATATCGATCACGGGGAGCAACCGCGGCATCGTCGTCGCCGACGAAAGCACCGGATTCCAAGCGACTGGCAACTGGATCGGGATCTCGCTGATCGGCACGAACTCGGTCCCCGCGGCCCTCGCCGGGATCCTGCTCGAAGCCGGTTCTGACAAAGCCACGATCGGCGGCAGCACCGAAGCCGACCGCAACGTGATCGCATTCAACGACGTTGGCCTCGAAATCCAGGGCGCTTCCGAAACCACGGTGCGCGGCAACTTCTTCGGCGTAACGGGCGATGGAGAAACCCCCGGTCCGCAGAAAATCGACATTAGGATCATCGACTCGAGCGCCGGAGGCGGCCACGAAGCGAAAGACAACGAGATCGGCGCGGTCCTCAGCGAAGCCGCCCAGAAAAGCGCCGAATGCGACGGCGGCTGCAACGTGATTTCCGGCGCCGAAGAGGGCATCCGCCTCTTTGGCGCCAACGCGCTCGACCTGCCGGCCAGCGGCCCGACCACGATTCACGGTAACTACGTCGGCCTCGACTACGCCGGGGACGAAGCCGTCAGGCTCGAAGGCCCTGGTGGGTTCGAAGGCAACAAGGAGGAAGGCATCAGCGTGGGTAGCGCCAAAGACGCGACGATCGGCGGCGATCCCAAAAGCGAGGCCAACTACGTCGTCGGCGGTAACACCGGGATCTCCACCGAAGACAGCGACGGCTTCGAAGCTCGCGGCAACCGCTTCGGCTATAGCGCCAGCGGCGGCCAAGCGACGCCGCCATCGACTCGCGCGATCTTCCTCTTCATGGCCGGCACCAGCGACCCCCCGGTCGTGACCGAAAACCAGATCCAGAACGGCGAAGGCGGCGAAACCGGGATCGAACACTTCGAAATCGGGGCGACGATCACGGGGAACATGATCAAGGGTGGCGGCACCGGGATCAGCTCCAGCGGATCGGTCGCAGCCCCCAATGCCGGCAGCCTGATCGAAGGCAACACGATCGAAGACACCGAAGGGGCCGGGATCTTGGTCAGCAACGCAGAAAACGAAATCGTCGGCAACGAAGTCCTCCGCGCCGGCGACACGGGGATCGAAGTCGAATCGGAAACCGTCGAAGACGACGGCAACGTGATCGGCGGCGACCTTCCCGAAGAAGAAAACGTGGTCTCCGACGGCGGCGGCTTCCCGATCGTGATCTCCGGCGCCGAAGGAACCCGCAACGAAATTCTTGGCAATCGCGGCAGCGGCAACGAAGGGGAACTCGGCTTCTTCGTGCTGTTCGTGCCCAACGGAGAACCCAACGGGGTCAAAGAGCCGACCGTCGAAAGCGCGGGCAAGACCCAAGCCTCCGGCAAGGCGGAACCGGGCGCGGTCGTGCGCGTCTTCTTCAAGACGAGCGCCGAACCCGGCGAGCTTGGCGGCGAGATCGGCAAGACGACCGCCGACGGCAGCGGCAACTGGACGGCCACCTACCCCGCCGTACCGGGCGAAACGCGGATCACGGCGACCCAGACCAAGGAAGGCGGCACCTCGAGGCTCTCGGAGCCGGTGAAGACGCCGCCTGACCCGCCGCATGTACCGGTCTGCCCCGAAGCCGGCGCCACCGGCTGCACGCCGCCCCCGCCGCCGCCCGACACGACCAAGCCCAAGGTGACGATCAAGAGCGGCCCGAAGGCGAAGTCGACGAGCACCACCGCAAAGTTCAAGTTCAGCTCCAACGAGTCCGGCTCGACCTTCAAGTGCAAGCTCGACAACAAGGCCTTCGCCAGCTGCAAGTCGCCGAAGACCTACAAGAAGCTGAAGCCCGGCAAGCACGTCTTCAAGGTCAAAGCGACCGATGCCGCCGGCAACGTCAGCAGCGTCGTCACCAAGAAGTTCACCGTGTTGCCGTAGCCTCGCGGTTGCAGAATCTTCACGACTTCTAGGGCAGGATCTTCACAACCCGGTCACGGCGTCGAAATAGCGTCGCCGGCATGACCAAATCCCGCTTCGCTCGCACCGATCTCAAAAAGCTCTCAGCGCTCGCCTTCATCGCAATGGCCTGCGCCGTCGTCGGCCTGGCGCTCCCCGCATTTGCCGCCGCCGCGACCCAATTCGAAGTCAACAGCACGGCTGACGAAGAAGACGACAACCTGGGCGCAGGTGGCTGCCACACCGCAGCCGGCAAATGCACCCTACGCGCAGCGATCGAAGAAGCGAACGAAGTCAGCGAAGAAAGCATGATCGTCTTTGCACCAGCCTTCGACGGCCAAGCGGCCGACACCATCACCCTCGGCTCGAGCCTGCCGCTGATCACCTCCAAAGTGACGATCAACGGGATCGCGAACGGCGCGGTGTCGGGGAAGTGCACGACCCAGGCGGGACCCACTGGCCCGTGCGTCGGCATCTCCGGTCCTGCCGGTGCCTCCGCCTTCGAAGTCGAAGGGACTAACGTAACGATCAAGGGGTTTGCGATCACCGGCGCGGGAACCGGTATCGAACTGATCGACGCTCTCAATCCGCGGGCCAGCGACAACTGGATCGGAAGGACGTTGGCCGGGACCGTGACCCCCGATGCGGTCGGGATAGAAGTCGCCGAAAGGGCGGGAGCAGTACTCAGCGACAACGACATCCATGGCGGGAGTGGACCGGCGATCCTGCTCGACGCCGCGGGCGCGAACGTCGAAGGCAACACGATCGTTGGCGGCGCCAATGGCGTCCGCGTGATCCACAGCGAAATCCCTAGCACTATCGCGCGGAACACGATCGAAAACACGACGGCTGCCGGAGTCCTGATCGAAAGCGACTCCAACTCGGTCGTTGGAAACCAGATCCTCGGTTCCGGAGCGGCGGGCATTCGGATCCACAGCCCTGGTGCGCTCTTCGGTGCTACTGGCAACACGATCGGTGGCGGCCTCTTCACCTCCACCGATCCCGACACGAACGTGATTTCAAACAGCTCTGGTCCTGGGGTCGAACTGAACACGGTTGAAAAATTCGGTGGCGAACCAGTTGTCAACCGGGTTCTGCGCAACTCCGGTAGCGGGAACTCCGGGCTGTTCATCGACTTGGTCACGCCAGGGGCCGAAAGCAAAGGCACCAACCTGGGGATCAAACCGCCCGTGATCGGCTCCGCGACCAAAACGAAAGCCAGTGGCACCGCCGAACCGGAAGCCTTCGTTCGCGTCTTCAGCAAGGCTTCGACGGCTGCGGGGGAGTTGGGCTCCTTCCTCGGCTTTGCGATCGCCGAACCGGACGGGACCTGGGTGCTCGAATACGAAACCCCGATTGCTGGCGGCACCGTGATTGGCGCCAGTCAGACCGCGAGCGAAAACGAAGAAGAAGCGCGTTCGTCGGAGCTGGCGATCGCGACTACCCCATCGGATCCGCCGCCGCCCACCTGCGCGACGGACGCCTCGCTCTGCCCGCCCACGCCCACGCCCACTCCTACTCCGACCCCCACGCCGAAACCGAAGCCCAAGCCCAAGCCGCTGGTCTGCAAGAAGGGCTTCAAGAAGCAGAAGGTCAAGGGCAAGACCAAGTGCGTGAAGGTGAAAAAGAAAGCGAAACACCACTAGCTGAAGGCGCTGGCGGCGGCCGGGGACGGCCGCCGCGGCGCGCTGCCTAGAATCGGGTGAAGCGGGCCGGATCGGATGATCCGGCCGTTTTGCCTGCCATGAGCCTTCGCCCGCTGATCGAGATCGCCGCCGAGAACGAGCGCGTCCACGCGCTCAGCGGGCGCGTGCGGGAGGCGGCGGACGGCGGCGAGGCGGTCTCGGTGCGGGCCTCGGCGACGCTGCGGCCGCTGTTGCTGGCGGCGCTGGTCGAGGACGATCGCGGGCTCGCCGGCCGGCCGGCTCTGCTGGTCGCCGCCGACGACCGCTCCGGTCGCGACCTCGCCGCCGACCTGCGCGCCTACCTGGCGCCGCGGCGCGTTCGCTTCTATCCCTCGCGCGGCACCGGCTACGCCTCGCACGTGACGCCGCCGCCGCACCTGGTCGGGCTGCGGATCGACGCGCTGGAGGCGCTCTCGCGCGAAGAGGATGCGGTTGTCGTTGCCTCTGCCACGGCGCTCGCCGAGGCCGTCCCCGACGCCTCGCTGCGGCCGGCGGGGTTTGCGATCGCCAGGGGCGAGGAGGTCGACCTCGAGAGCGTCGCCGGCGACCTCGCCGGGGCCGGCTACGAGCGCGTCGAGCAGGTCACCGAGCGCGGCCAGTTCGCCGTCCGCGGCGGCATCCTCGACGTCTTCCCAGCGACCGAGGAGCGGGCGGTCCGGATCGAGCTGTTCGGCGACGAGATCGACTCGATGCGCTGGTTCTCGACCTTCACCCAGCGCTCGCTCGGCGACGCCGAGCGGGTTGAGCTGGCCCCCGCCGCCGAGCTCGACGCCGAGCACCGCGAGCTGGCCGAGCTGGCGGCGATGGCCGCCGAGGAGGAAGGCGAGGCCGCCAACCTCGCCGAGGCGCTGCCGCTGGAGCACTTCCGGGCGCCGCTGGAGTTGGTGCCCGAGAGCGCCGTGGTGGTCCTCGCCGCGGCCGAGGAGATCGAGCCGGCGCTGCGCGACCACTGGGAGGACGCGACGACCTCGATGCACGCTGAGGACGCCAAGCACCTCTACGTCGACGTCGCCGCGCCGCTCGCGGCCCGCGCGGCGCTGGCCCTGACCGCCGCCGGCGACGACGACGAGGACGCCTTCCGCGCCTCGCGCGCCGAGTCGCCCGCGCGCAGCGTCAAGGAGGCCGAGGGCGAGCTGGAGAAACAGGTCCGCTCCGGCTATCGCACCGTCGTCGCCTTCGACGCCCGCGGCGAGGCCGAGCGGGCCCGCTACGGGCTCGACCGCCTCGACGCCCGCATCCTCGAAGGTGGTCGCCTCTCGCCCGACCCCGGCGTCGCCTTCGTCGAGGCGCGCCTGCGCGAGGGCTTCGTCAGCCCCGAGCTGAAGCTCGCCGTCTATCCCTTCCGCCGCCTCGTCCACCGCCGCCGCGCCGAGGAGCCGGCGCCGGCGGCCGGCCGCGGCCGGCTCGCCTTCGGCGACCTGCGGGTCGGCGACTTCGTCGTTCACGAGGACCACGGCGTCGCCCGCTTCGCCGGCTTCGAGACGCGCGAGGTCGGCGGCGTCACCCGCGACTACCTCTACCTCGAATACAAGGGCGAGGACCGCGTCTACGTCCCCACTGACCAGCTCGCGAAGCTGAGCCGCTACGTCGGCGCCGGCGGAGAAGCGACGCTCTCGGCGCTGGGCGGCAAACGCTGGCAGAACCTGAAGGCGCGGGCGCGCAAAGCGGCCGGCGCGATGGCCGGCGAGCTGCTCAACCTCTACGCCGAGCGCCGCGCCCGCCGCGGCCACGCCTTCCCGCCCGACGGCGAATGGCAGATCGCGCTGGAGACCGCCTTTCCCTACCGCGAGACCGCCGATCAGATGGAAGCGATCGAGGCGGTCAAGGGCGACATGGAATCGGAGCGGCCGATGGACCGCCTGGTCTGCGGCGACGTCGGCTTCGGCAAGACCGAGGTGGCGCTGCGAGCGGCGGTCAAGGCCGCCTCCGACGGCAAGCAGGTGATGGTCCTGGTGCCGACGACGATCCTTGCCCAGCAGCACTTCGGCACCTTCCGCGAGCGCCTCGTCGACCTCCCCTTCCGGGTCGAGGGAGTCTCCCGCCTGCGCCCGCCGGCCGAGGTGAAAGCCGTCCTCAAAGACTTCGAGGCGGGCAAGGTCGACGTTCTGATCGGGACCCACCGGCTGCTCTCGCGCGACGTCCGCGCCAAGGACCTCGGCCTCGTCGTCGTCGACGAGGAGCAGCGCTTCGGCGTCAAACAGAAGGAGCTGCTGCGCCAGCTGAAGCTGAAGGTCGACGTCCTGGCGCTGTCGGCGACGCCGATCCCGCGCACCCTGCAGATGAGCCTCGCCGGGCTGCGCGACATCTCGGTGATCGAGACGCCGCCCGAGGGCCGCCGCCCGGTCCGCACCTACGTCGGCCCCTACGACGAGGACCTGGTCCGCAAGGCGATCTCACGCGAGGTCGAGCGCAAGGGCCAGGCTTTCGTCCTCCACAACCGGATCGACTCGCTGCCGGAAACGACCGAACGCCTGCGCGGCCTGCTCCCCGGCACCCGTTTCCTCGAAGCCCACGGCCAGATGGAGGAGGGCCAGCTCGAGGACACGATGCTCGCCTTCCTGCGCGGCGAGGCCGACTGCCTGGTGACGACGACGATCATCGAGTCCGGGCTCGACATCCCGACCGCCAACACGCTGATCGTCGAGCGCGCCGACCAGCTCGGGCTCTCCCAGGCCTACCAGATCCGCGGCCGCGTCGGCCGCTCTCGCGAGCGTGCCTTCGCCTACCTGCTCTACCCCTCGGCCGAGGCGCTGAGCGAGGAGGCGGCGGCGCGGCTATCGACCCTTGCCGACAACACCGAGCTCGGCTCCGGCTTCCGGATCGCGATGCGCGACCTCGACATCCGCGGTGCCGGCAACCTGCTCGGCGACGAGCAGTCCGGCCACGTCGCCGCGGTCGGCTTCGAGCTCTACTGCCAGATGATCGACGAGGCCGTCGCGGCAGCCAGCGAGGCCGGGGGGGAGGAGGAGGCGCCCGAACCGGTCCGCCTCGACTTCCCCGTCGACGCCTATCTGCCGGCCGCCTACGTGCCCTTCGAGGCGGCCAAGATCGACGTCCACCGTCGTATCGTCGCCTCCCGCGAGCCGGGTCACCTGCGGGCGATCGCCGATGAGCTGAGCGACCGCTTCGGCCCCTTGCCGCCGCAGGTCGAGAACCTGCTGAAGCTGCAGCGGGCGCGGATCGAGCTCGGCCTCGCCGGCGCCCGCAGCGTCGAGTTCCGCGGCGGGCGGCTCAGCGTCACCGGCGTCGAGCTCGATTCCGAGGCCGCCGGCGTCCTCGCCGCGCAGGTCGAGGGCGCCGTCTACGAATGGCGCGACCAGGTGGTGGCGCTGCGGGCGGATGGGGATCCCGACGAGCGCCTCGCGGCGGTGCTGGCACTCGCCGCGGGGTTGCGGGAGGCGCGGCGCTCGGCGGAGGGCGCCGCCGCGTAGCTCCCGGCACTGCACCTTTAGGAAACCGTTACCCGCAAGCGGCGCCTGCCGCATCGGTTTTGACTATGCTGCCCACTCCGTGGGGGCGAAACCGGGGCAGACGAAGAAGCGGGCAGGGACCAGGCGGCTGGCGCTGCTGGTCTTCGGCGCGATCTTCGTGCTGCTCTTCGTCGGCTTTGCGATCGCCCAGGGCCTCACCCCTGCGGGGGTGCCGTCCGGCGACGTCGCCCACATCTCCAGCGTCCCCGCCGAAGACGCCAACGTCAGCGAAGCGGACCTGAAGCGCTCGATGTTCCAGCGCCAGGCGGCCAGCGAATCGAAAAAAAAGCCGAAACCGGGCTCGAAGGAATACGAAGAACTCCAGACGGCGGTGATGACCGAACTGGTCGAAACCGTCTGGCTCGCCGCCGAGGCGGAAGAACTCGGCGTCACGGTCACCGAAAAACAGATCGAAAACGAACTGGCGAACATCAAAAAACAGAACTTCCCGACTGAAAAAGCCTTCGAAGAATTCCTCGAAACCGCGCACTACACGCCGGAAGAAGTCAACGAAAAGGTCGAACTGACGATTCTCGGCAACAAAGTCAAAGAAAAGGTCCTGGCCGAAGTCCAGCCTCCCACGAACGCGGAAATCGAGGCCTACTACGAGGCCGAAAAGGCGACCCAGTTCACCGAAAAACCGACCCGCGACGTGCGCGTGATCGTCAACAAAGACAAGGGCGAAGTCGAAAAGGCCAAGGAAGCCCTCGAAGCGGACGACTCGGCCGCGAGCTGGAAGAAAGTCGCCGCCAAATATTCCTCGGACCCGACCACCAAAACCAAAGGCGGTCTGCAGAAATCGATCCCGGAAGAAATCCTCACCGGGGCGCTGAAAACTGCGATCTACGGCAGCGAAGAAGGCGAACTGATCGGCCCGACCAAGTTCCAGGGCCAGTACCTGCTGACCGAGGTCGTCGGGCTCAACCCGGAGAAGGTGAAAACGCTGGGCGAAGTCCGCTCGCAGATCAGCAGCACCCTGAGCTCGCAGAAGCAGGAAGAATATTTCACCGAATTCGCCGAAGGCTACCGCTCGAAGTGGAAGGCCAGGACGGTCTGCGCCTCGGGTTTCGAGGTCGAAGCGTGCTCGAACTACCCGGCCTCGGCAGCCCTCGCGAAAGCTCGCGAACCGTACAAAGCCTGCTTCGAAGCCAACCCGAAAAAACCGGCGACCGAATGTCCCGCCCCGGTCGAACAGACCAAACCGGCGTTGCCGGGCACGGTCACGCCGCTGAAACCGGCAGGCGAACCGTTCGTGCAGCGGCCACAGCCCGAAGCAGCCAAAGCAGCCGCCGCCGGCGCGGCTTCGGAAGCACTCGAAGGCGCCGCCACCGAAGCGGCCCCCGAAACCGGCGAATAGCCCACGCCCGGCGCTGGCGGGCCAGCCCGCGGGGACGCTGCCCCGGTGAATAGACTGCCGCCTCCGTGAGTTCGATCGGCTCCATCCACGCCCGTCAGATCCTCGATTCGCGCGGCAACCCGACCGTCGAGGTCGAGGTCGCGCTCGAGTCGGGTGCGCGCGGCATCGCCGCCGTGCCCTCGGGTGCCTCGACCGGCGAGTTCGAGGCGGTCGAGCTGCGCGACGGCGGAGAGGCTTGGGGCGGCAAGGGCGTCTCCCACGCGGTCGCCAACGTCAACGGTGAGATCGCCGCGGCGCTGGTCGGCGCCCGCGCCTCCGAACAGGGGGCGCTGGACCGGACGATGATCGAGCTCGACGGCACCCCGAACAAGGGTCGCCTCGGCGCCAACGCGCTGCTCGGCGTCTCGCTAGCGGCGGCGAAGGCCGCGGCTGCCGATTCCGAGCAGCCCCTTTACCGCTACCTCGCCGAGCTCTACGGGGGCGGCGAGCCGAGCCTGCTGCCGGTGCCGATGATGAACGTGCTCAACGGCGGCGCTCATGCCGACAACTCGGTCGACTTCCAGGAGTTCATGATCGTTCCTGCTGGAGCCCCCAGCTTCTCGGAGTGCCTGCGGGTCGGGGCCGAGGTCTTCCACGCGCTGAAGAAGACGCTGCACGCGGCGGGGCACTCCACCGCCGGCGGCGACGAGGGCGGCTTCGCTCCCAACCTCGAATCCAACGAGGCGGCGCTGCAGGCGGTCGTCGACGGGATCGCGGCCGCCGGCTACGCGCCCGGCGGCGACGTCTTCATCGCCCTCGACCCGGCGACCAGCGAGGTCTTCTCCGAGGGCTCCTACGTGCTCGAGCACGAGGGCCGCACGCTCAGCCCGGAGGAGATGGCCGCCTACTGGGAGAGCGCCTGCGCGCGCTTCCCGATCGTCTCGATCGAGGACGGCATGGACGAGGAGGACTGGGAGGGCTGGAAGCTGCTCACCGGCAAGCTCGGCGACCGCGTCCAGCTCGTCGGCGACGACCTCTTCGTCACCAATCCCGAGCGGTTGCAGCGCGGCATCGAGCTCGGCGTCGGCAACTCGATCCTGGTCAAGGTCAACCAGATCGGCACCCTGACCGAGACCCTGGAAGCGATCCGGATCGCCCGCGAGGCGGGGTATACCGCTGTGATCTCGCACCGCTCTGGCGAGACCGAGGACACGACGATCGCCGACCTCGCCGTCGCCACCGGCGCCGGCCAGATCAAGACCGGCGCCCCCTCGCGCTCGGACCGCGTCGCCAAGTACAACCGCTTGCTTCGCATCGAGGAGGAGCTCGGCGACGCCGCCGAGTTCCCCGGCCTGAGTGCCTTCGCCCAGCGCGGTTCTTAATGAAGGAATGCGGGGCCCGGCCGCGTAGCTCCGGGCATGGCATCGCACGCGCACGCGGCCCGCAGGGCGACGACCCCCAAGCGGCGACCGGCGGCGCGCAAACGGCGCCCCGCGGCGCGCAGCGGGCCGAGCCGGATCAAGTGGGACCGGGTAGGGCGAATCGCCCTCGTCGTCGTCCTCGCCGCGGTCCTCTACTCGTACCTCAACCCGGCGATCGACTTCGTCCAGACCTACACGGCGACGACGGCGGCGAAAGCCAAGCGGCACGAGCTGCTGAAGGAGAACCGCAAGCTGCATCAGGCGGTTCAGTCCGCGGACGACCCGATCGTGATCGACCGCAAGGCGCGGGCGCAGGGGATGGTCAGCCTCGGCGAAACCCCGGTCGTCATTCGCGGCCTCGGCGGCTGAGAAGCCCCTGGAGCCCCTCCCATGGTTGACGCCGGCTCCTACCTCCTGGGAGCCGCCGAGCTGGCCGCAGTAGCCGTCTCCGTTGGTTTCACGGGGATTCGGCTACGCCGCGCCCTCCTCCCATCCTGGCGAGGCGCCGCCGCCAGCTTGGTCGAGGCAGTTACCGCGGTCGCGATTCTGATCTGGGTCTGCGAGATCCTGGGCGTCGTCGGCCTGCTCTACCCCGGTGCCCTGGTGGCGGCCACGGCCCTAACCGCTGTGCTGGTGTGGCACCTGTCGGGGGGTGGCGCCGTGCGGGGGGACCATCCCCCTGCTCTGCAGGGGGATGGGGGGCCCCGCACGGTGACAGGACCCGCCGACCCGGAGCACCCCGATCAGAGCGTCTGGTCCCTAGTCGTCATGGTCGCCGTCATAGCGATAGTCGTCTTCCACTGGGCGGTCACGACCAAGCACGCCCTCGACCGCGGCATCTTCAACTTCGACTCCCTCTGGTACCACATGCCGTTCGCGGCGAGCATCGCCCAGAGCCACTCGGTGACCGGCATGGTCCACGTCGAGACCGTCTTCACCAACTGGTTCTACCCGCAGAATTCGGAGCTGCTGCACGCGGTCGGGATCCTCCTCACCGGCCGCGACACGCTCAGCCTCTTCGTCAACTTCGGCTGGCTCGCGGTCGCCCTCCTCGCCGCCTGGGTGATCGGCCGGCCCTACGGCAGGGCGCCGCTGACCGTGGTCGCCACCGCGATCCTGCTCGAGTGCCACACCCTCGTCGTCCGCGACCCCGGCGCCGCCAAGAACGACCTCGCCGCCGCCGCCCTCGTCCTCGCCGCGATCGCGATCCTGGTCGAGACCTGGTCCCACAATCCCATGGTTCCTTTTGCACGAAATGCGTCTAAAAGGAACCACGAGCCGAGGGAGAACCAAGTCGCGGTTCCAAACGGACGCAATGCGTCCGAAAGGAACCACGGGCTGGAGCCGGGGTGGGGGGTCGCTGCGGCGGGGCTCGCGGTGGGGCTGGCGTGCGGGACGCGGGTGACGGTGCTGGCGATGGCGGCGGCGTTGACCGTCGCGGTAGTCGTCCTGGCGCCGACGGGGCGGCGCTGGGCGGCGGTCGCCTGGTGGCTCCTGCCGGCCCTGGCAGGGGGAGGCTTCTGGTACCTGCGCAACCTGGTCGTCGCCGGCAACCCGATCCCCGAGGTCACCCACCTCGGCCCGATCTCGCTGCCCCACCCTGAGCGCCTGCAGGAAGGCCGACCCGACTTCAGCATCGCCCACTACGCGACTGACACCGGCGTCTGGCGCCACTACTTCGCGCCCGGCCTGCACGACGCCTTCGGAATCCTCTGGCCGCTCGTCGTCGGCGCCGCGGCGCTGGCGGCTCTCTGGGCGCTCGTCCGCGGCCGCGACCGGATCGTCCGCGCCGTGGGCGCCGTCGCCCTCTTCGGGCTCCTCGCCTACCTCTTCACGCCGCTCAGCGCCGCCGGGGCCGAGGGCGAACCCGTCGGCTTCGGGATCAACATCCGCTACGTCATCCCCGCTCTGCTCGCCGGCCTCGTCCTGCTGCCGTTGCCGCGCTGGTTCGACGATCGCCGCCGCTGGTGGGGCCTGATGACGATCCTCGTCCTCGTCTTCCTCGTCACCGACCGCCCCGACCGCGCGATTCACGACGGCGCTCGCATCTTCGCCCTCGCCTTCGTCGTGCTTGCGGTACTCGTCCCGGCGGTGCTCTGGCTGTGGCGCTCGCGGGGGGCGAGCGCAGCCGTGCTGACCACTGCCCTGGCGGCGTTGGCGCTGCTCGTCGTCGGGCTCGGCTACCCGCTGCAGCGCCACTACCTGGAGGGGCGCTTCGCCAACGATGGTCCCGCCGACACCCAGATCCCCGGCATGGAACTCGACTCCGCCTACCGCTGGGCGCGCGGCATCGAGGACTCCCGCATCGGCCTCGCCGGGACCACGGCTGGCTTCGCCGGGTATGGCTTCTACGGCACCGACCTCTCCAACCGCGTCCGCTACCTCGGCGAAGAGGGGCCGCACGGCGCCTTCAACGCGATCCCCACCTGCTCGCGCTTCCGCGCCGCGGTCAACGCAGCCGACCTCGACTACCTGGTCACCTCGCCCTTCCTCGACTTCCTCCACCCCAGCGATCCGATCGAATCCCCCGAGGCCCGCTGGCTGCGCGGCGAGGACGCGGTCGAACCGATCCTGCGCAGCGGCCCGGTGACCGTCTGGAAGCTGACGGGAGAGCTCGATCCCGGCGGTTGCGGTCCAGCCAACGCCCCGCTGCGCGAAATCCCCAACACTCCCGCCAGCTGAGGCCCGCTTGACCGCCTGGGTAATCTCGGCGGCAGATGTCCTACCCGCTCGAGAACGCGCTCTTCCAATGGGAGGACGGCTACCGCGCCGTGCAGGCGATCGACGACCCGCGACGGCGTCGCCTCGCCGACCGCGTCATCGGCGTCGTCCGCGATGAGCTGCGGCGGCGGATCGGGCCGACCTTCACCGCCGCCGAGCTGGCCGACCTCTACGGCGCCGACACCGACTGGTGCCAGCAGGTCGCCCTCGACGTCGCACCCGGGATCGCCGAGGACGCGCAGACGCTGGCCGACGCGGCCTTCTGGCTCTACCTGCGCGGCGCTACCGATTTCGCGGGCGGCAGACAGCTGCCCGTTTGACCAGGTCGCCTGACCGGCGCATCTCTGTGTCCTCGGTCGCTTGCGTGCAGAGCACGCCACGCTCCCTGCGTCCTCGACCTGCTTGGTCAGTCGACCTGGTCGCTACTCGTCGTCGTCGGAGTCGTCCGACTCCTCGGCGGGGCCGCCCTCGCCTTTGCGGCGGATCACGATCTGGTCGGCCTCGATACGAACGGTGACGTCGCGCTTGCCGGCCCAGTGCTCGGCGTAGACGGGATTGTCCTTGACGCTGGCGTCGAGCCAGAGCCCGTAGCCCTCGTCTTCGCCGTGGTCGAAGGTCGCCTCGACCTCTTTGCGGCGCCCGCGCCCACCGCGGCGGCCGCGGCGGCGACGGCGGCGACGCTGCCCGCCCGACCCCTCGGAGCCCTCCTCGCCGTCCTCGTCATCGCCCTCGCCGGCCTCGGCCTCCTCCTCGGCCGCCTCGGCTTCGGCGGCCTCCTGCTCGGCGGTGGCGGCTTCGATCTCGGCTTCGATCTCGTCGCGGAGGTCGATTTCGCTCGAGCCCGCGTTCTCGTCGTCAGCAGAGAGGTCGTACTGCTTGCGGAACTCGCGCAGCTCGCTGGCGGTGATTTCGAGCTGGTGGGCGATCCAGGCGTCGGTCCGGCCCTGGTGGACCCAGGCGCGGATCTTGTTCAGCTCCGGCTTCAGTGAGCGTCGAGGCATCGGCGCGCGAGTCTATTGAAGGACGGCATCGGTACGCAGCGTGGCCCGGTGGCCTAGGAGATCAGGAAGGCCAGTGCCTCGAACATCGAGACGACCACGACGACGACGGTGACGGTCAGGCAGACGGCCAGAACGCTGAAACGGACCTTGCCGTGCTGCTGGTCGCGGCTGATCCGGCGGGCTCGGGAGCGGTTCGCGGCCCGGCGCCGGAGCTGCTCGCGGCGGCGGCGCTCTAGTGAAGTCTCCTGCTCGAAGGCGGTCTCGAACTGGGAGATGCTCTGTCGCATTCTCATGGTCGCGGCCCCCGCGGGGCCTCGGGCACCGTAGCAAAGGATCTTGCAAGATTCACAGTTCGCTCACGATCTGCGGTCATCGCGCTCACGAATTGCAGCCTCCCCAGAGGCCCCTTCCGGCCCTCGCGGCGGCGCCCTGGAGATGCTGAAACCGGCTTGCAAAGCGAGTATTCGGCGCGATCGCGAGGGTTCGGGCAAGCCCCCGCCGGACCAGCTCGTCCTCGAACAGGCGACCTCGGAAATAAACATAGGCGAGCAGCCTTCCGTAGACGTCGCGGCGCTCGACGCCGAAGACGAGGCGGACGTGGCGGCCGTCGAGGTGGCCGTGGGTGAAGGCCGATGCTCGCGGCCCGAAGCACTGCACCGGCGTGTCCGGCTTGACCGTCTCCGGCGTATCAATCCCGATCAGCCGCACGTCCTCGCGCTTCCCGTCGAACGCCACTTCCAGCGTGTCCCCATCGACCGCCCGCAGCACCCGTGCCCGCGCCTGCGCCGGCCCGTCTTCAGGCCCCTGGGAGTGCTCCCACGGCCGCACCACGAGCAACGCCGCGGCAACCAGCAGCACCACGCTCCCGATTCGCCCGTCCATGACGCAAGAAGCCCGGAGAGAGAAAGAGTCTCCCCCCGGGCCAGGCGCCGAAAATCAATCATCTCGGGACTGAGGACCCCGAGATGCGCAGGTTTGCAGGCGCCTACGGCGTGCGCCTGACGTTAGCCAGCAACGTCTCCTTGATCTGGGCGATGATCTCTACCGCCTCGTTCCACTCGCGCTGCCAGACGTTGCGGCCGAAGATGACACCCGAGCCGCCCGCCTGCATGATCTCGCGGGTGTGGTTGAGGACCGTCTCGTCGTCGGTCTTGGAGCCGCCGGAGAGGACGACGAGTGCCCGGCCCGCCGATTCGACGCACTGGCGGATCGCCTCCGCCTCGTCGACCTCCATCTCGTTGTACGGGGCGGGGGCGTCCTTGTCCTTGGCGGGGTCGACCTTCGGCATGTTGAGCTTGACGATGTCGGCACCCATCTCCATCGCCATCCGCGCCGCGTAGTCGATCGCGTAGAAGGAGTTCTGCCCGCCCTTGGACTCGACCGCTTCGCCGCGCGGGTAGGACCAGACGACGAGCGGCATCCCGAAGCGATCGCATTCCTCGCGCACGCCGCGCAGCTGGGCGAGGTCCTCGTCCTGGCGCGGGGAGCCGACGTAGAGGGTGTAGCCGATCGCGTCGGCGCCGAGGCGGACGCCGTCCTCGACGCTCGCGTTGCAGGTCGAGAACGCTTTCGCGGAGGACGGAATATCGGTCTTGCCGTTGACCTTGAGGATCAGCGGCACCTGGCCGGCGTAGTCGGGGTAGTACTTCTCGGCCATCCCGATCTGGCAGGCGAGCGCCGAGTAGCCGGCCTCGGCCGCGAGACGGAACTGGTAGTCGGGGTCCTTGGAGGCGGGGTTGGGGAAGAAGTCCCGCGGGCCGTGCTCGATCCCCTGGTCGATCGGCAGCAGCATCAGGGTTCCGTTGCCGGGACCGAACTCGAACAGAAGCCGGTGCAGGCGCGCGCGTTTGCCTGGCGGCAGGGTCGCTAGCAGCGATTTCTGCTCGGTCAGACTCTTCAGCTCCACGTGATTTCCTCCTAGAAGACGGGTGTCCCGGGAGTATGCCACCGCAAACCCGCGCGGGCTCGGGCACACGGGGGGTATTCTCGATAGTCATGAGCGAGACTGAGCTCAGCGTCATCTGCAAGAACTGCGGCTCGGAGGTCAGTCCCTACGTAACCGAGTGCCCCTATTGCGGCGCCCGATTGCGCAAGCGGGCGCCGAAGCTGGAGCGCCGCGGCGACGCCTTCGAGGCACTGCGACCGCGGCGCCGGCGCAGGCTACGGCGACCCAGCCTGCCCTTCAGCGACATCGGCCGCCCATACGCGACGATCGTCGTCATCCTCGGCTCGGCGATCATGCTGCTGATCCAAAAGGCGACCGGCTACGGCCTCTTCTCCTTCGGCGGCGTCGTCGTCCCCTTCCAGAACGGCGACTGGTGGCGCTACCTCGCCGCGCCCTTCGCCTACGTCGACGTCGGCTACCTGTTCGTCGTCGCGGTCGGGCTGGCGATCTTCTCGACCGGCCTCGAGCGGCGGCTGGGGACGCCGCCGACCGCGATCCTGCTGCTCGCCTGCGGCTCGCTCGGCATCCTCGCCGCGGCCGGCATCGCCAGCGCCCAGGGCGAAGTGACCGTGATCGCGGGCGGCAACGGGATGGCGCTTGGCGCCCTGGCCGCCTGGTTCGCGATTCGCCGCGCCGAAGCCCACGGCGCGATCGACGAAGACTACGACGTGATCGGCATCGCGATCGCCGCGATCGTCCTCCTGGCGCTGCCGATCTTCGCCCCCACCGCCGACTTCTTCGCCGGCCTGGTCGGCGGTGCCGTGGGCGGCCTCGCCGGCCTCGCCGCCGCCACCCTCCACCACCGCCGCGACTGAGATCGGCGCTGACGGTCGTCTAGGCTGCCCGCGTGGCCGAGGCGAGCGACTTCGAAGCGGCGATCGAGCGGCTGCGCGAGCCGCAGCGCTTCGCCGAGGCCGAGCGGATGATCGCCAGAGCCGCCCCGCAGCTGCAGAAGGTGCTCGCAGCGGCGCTCGCCGAGGGCGGCTGGTTCGGCGAGCCGCACGAAGCCGAGACGCTGCGGGCCGCGACCGTCCCCGACCCCGACGAGCGGATCGCCGCGGTCCGCGCCCTGCTCGCCGAGGAGGCGCGGATGGGGATGATGGTTGGCGTCGCGGTCGGCTGGGCACTTAACGAAGAGATGAGCGAACAACAGAGCGAGGGAGAGGTTTGACGATGGAGATCAAGTTCCACGGGCATTCGTGCTTCGAGCTGAGCGAGGGGGAGACGACGGTTCTGGTCGATCCGTTCCTGAAGCCGAACAACCCGAGCGCCGTGCACAGCGCCGAGGAAGTCGAGCCGACCCATATCGCGATCAGCCACGGCCACGCCGACCACATGGCCGACGCCGTTCCCGTCGCCAAGCGCACCGGCGCCCACTGCGTGGCGATCGTCGAGATGGCCGAATGGCTCGGCGCCCGCGGCATCGAGGCGGTCAGCGACCCCAACCTCGGCGGCACCGTCAGCTTCGACTGGGGCTGGGTCAAGCTCGTCCCCGCCTGGCACACGAGCACCCTGCCCGGCGACCCCGAGGCTCTGTTCAGCGCCGAGAAGGGCACCGTCGTTGGCACCGCCGCCGGGCTCCTGATCAACCTCGGCGGCAAGACCGTCTACCACGCCGGCGACACCTGCCTGTTCGGCGACATGAAGTTGATCGCCGAGCGCAACCCGATCGACGTCGCCTTGCTGCCGATCGGCGGCCATTACACGATGGACCGCCACGACGCGGCGGTCGCCGCCGGCTTCGTCGGCGCCGCCACCGTGTTCCCGATGCACTACGACACCTTCCCGCCGATCGAGACCGACGCGGCGGCCTTCAAGGCCGACGTCGAGTCCCAGACCTCCTCCCAGGTCATCCTCCTGGAGCCCGGCCAGACGCACACTCCCTGACGAGGTTGCGTTTTCCGCCCCTATAGAGGGGGAAAACGCAACCTCGGCGCATGAAGAAAGCCGGCGCCGGCTCGAGGGCGGCTATTCGACGGAGGAGAGGGGGAGGATCGTGACGCCGCCTTCTTCCGCCGGCGGCGGTTCGGCGGCCGGCGGCGGCGATTCGGCTGGCGGTGAGGCCGGCGGCGGCGAGCTCGGCGGCGGGGTCGAGCCGCCGACGGTGACGACGACCGTGCCGGTGCCGGTGTGGGCGCCGGGGGTTTCCGAGGGTTTCGCCGTGGTCACGTCCGTTTCCGACTCAGTGGTGGTCCCGCTGCTCGACTGTTCGGCCTCTTCGTCGGCGACCGGGGTGGCGGGGGGCGTTTCAGCGGTTTCGGCGGCGGCGGGTTCTTCTGGGGCGGGGACCGGCGGAGCTTCGACGACTTCGGCTTCAGTGGCTTTGGCCACGGCCGGGCCGGAAGCGCTCTTGGCAGTTGCGATGTGAGGAGCTTCGGGTGCCGGCATTTCAGCTACCGGCCTGGTGATCGCTGGCGGGCTGTGATGCGGCGTCGTCGAGGCGTTTTCCTTGACCTCGACCGCGCCGGCGGTGACCACCGCTGCGGCGACGACGCCGGCGACTGCCTTGGTGCCGATCGCGCCGCCGATCGCACCGAGCCCGCCGGCGGCACCGCTGCCACCGAGGGCGGCGCTGACCGCGCCAGCCGCGCCGCCCGCACCGGCAGCGCCGGCACCGGCGCTCGCGGCGCTGGCACCGGCGGCACCGCCGCCACCTAGGCCGAGCTTGGAGAGGATGAAGCCCTTGAATGCGATCAGCGGTGCGACCGGGAACAGCGCCGCCAGCGCCTTCTCGTTGGAGCGGACCTGGGAGCGGAACTCGGCGCAGTCCTCGCACTCGCGGACGTGGCGGCGGACCGGGGCGGAGACCTTGCGCAGCCCCTCGGCCGCTTCGGAGACCTCGAGCCGGACCTCGGCGCAGGTCAGCAGACGCGCTTGGCTCGCCTCGGCGAGGGAGATCCGCGCCCGCACCAGCAGCGACTTGACCGACGGCACCGTGGTGTCCATCGCGGCGGCGATTTCCTCATAGGAGAGGGCGTCCATCTCGCGCAGCAGGAGGGCCGAGCGCTGGGTCTCGGGAAGCTTGTTGACGTCGCTGAGGATCTGCCGGAACTCCTCGCGGTTGTGGACGCGCTCGGCGGTCGAGGCGGCGTCGACTTCCGGCACCATGTCCATCGATTCCTGCGCGTCGGCGGTCGGTTTGCGCAGGTGGTTGAGGCAGCGGTTGCGGGCGATCCGGTACAGCCACGGGCGCAGGTTGATCTCGCGCTCGTCGGCGAGCATCGCCCGGTAGGCGTTGACGAAGACCTCCTGCAGGACGTCTTCGGCGTCCTCGGTCGAGCCCAGCATCTGCCGGCAGAAGCCGAGCAGGCGGCCCTGGTAGCGGTCGACGATCGTCTCGAAGGCGCCGGGGTTGCCCGAGCGCGCCATCGCGATCAGTTTCTCGTCCCCCTGCAGCTTGAGCAGGGGCGAGCGGCGGGCGAGAAGTCCGCGACGACTGGCGTGAGTTAGTGCTGATGCCTCCAAGCTCTCCTCCAAAGGAAAGGCGTGACCAGGGAAGGCGCTTCACTCATAGGGACACCGTAACAGCGCTGAAGTTGCGCTCCTCACAGGTTTTAGCCCCCGTTTACCACCCGTTGCAGGGCTTTTTAGAAAAATGCCCGGGGCGGGACTCGAACCCGCAAGCCCCCGAGGGGACAGCGCCTTTTAAGGGCGCCGCTTTTACCAGTTTCGCCACCCGGGCCAGGCGATGGTACCCCGCCTCGATAGGCTGCCCGGTGTGGAGGAGCACGGGGGGCGCATCGTCGCGGAGGTTCTGAAGTCGAGGGGGGTCGAGCATCTCTTCACCCTCTCCGGCGGCCATCTCTTCTCGGTCTACGACGGCTGCAAGGAGGAGGGCATCGCGATCGTCGACGTCCGCCACGAGCAGACCGCGGTCTTCGCCGCCGAGGGGATGGCGAAGGCGACTCGCCGCGTCGGCGTTGCCGGCCTCACCGCGGGCCCCGGAGTGACCAACGGGCTCAGCGCGATCGCTGGCGCCCAGGCCAACAACTCGCCGGTCTGCGCGCTCGGCGGGCGGGCGCCGGAGCTGCGCTGGGGCTCGGGCTCGCTGCAGGAGATCGACCACCTGCCCTTCGTCTCGCCGCTGGTCAAGTCGGCGCAGACGGTGAAGGAGCCGGGCGCGATCGCGGCGGCGACGGCGGCGGCGCTCGACCTGGCCGCGGCGGCGCCCAGCGGCCCGACCTTCGTCGACTACCCGCTCGACGTCGTCTTCAGCGAGGCGGAGGTGGAGATCCCGCCGGCGCCGGTCGTAGCCGCGGCGCAGCCGGCGGCCGGGGTCGAGGAGGCGGCGGCGCTGCTGGCGGCGGCGAGCCGCCCGGCGATCATGGCCGGTAGCGGCCTCTACTGGGCCCGCGGCGAGGGGGAGATGCGGGCGCTGGCCGAGGCGGTCGGGATCCCGGTCTTCCTCAACGGCCTCGGCCGCGGCTGTCTGCCCGCCGATCACGAGCTCTTCTTCAGCCGCGCCCGCTCGACCGCGCTGCAGGACGCCGACGTCGCCCTCGTCCTCGGCGTGCCGATGGACTTCCGGCTCGGCTTCGGCGGGGCGTTTGGCGGCGAGACGAAGGTCGTCCGCGTCGACGTCGCGCCCAACGCCCTGACCGCGAACCGACTGCCCGACGTCGACCTGGTTGGCGACGTCGCCGCGACGTTGGCGGCGCTGCGCGAGGCGGCCGGGGCGGGGGAGAGCCGGACCCGGCCCTGGGTCGAGCAGCTGCGCAACGTCGAGGAGGGGAAGCGGGCGGCCGAGCAGGAGGAGCTGAACGACCCCCGCTCGCCGCTGCATCCAGTCCGCATATACAAGGAGCTCGGTGAAGTCCTCGACCGCGACGCGATCGTCGTCGGCGACGGCGGCGACTTCGTCTCCTACGCCGGCCGCTACATCGACACCTACCAGCCCGGCTGCTGGATGGACCCCGGCCCGTTCGGCTGCCTTGGCGCCGGCCCCGGTCAGGCGATCGGCGCCAAGCTCGCCCACCCCGACCGCCAGGTTTGCCTGCTGCTCGGCGACGGCGCCTTCGGCTTCGCCGGGATCGAGTTCGACACGATGGCCCGCCACGGCCTCGGCGTCGTCGGCGTGATGGGCAACAACGGCATCTGGGCGCTCGAGCACCATCCGATGAAGTTCCTCTACGGCTACTCGGTGGCGGCCGAGCTGCGCCCCGAGACCCGCTACGACGAGATGGTCGAAGCGCTCGGTTGCGACGGAGTCCTCGTCCGCAGCCCCGACGAGCTGAAGCCGGCCCTGGAGCGCGCCTTCGCTTCGGGCCGTCCCACCCTGGTCAACGTCCTCACCGACCCCGAGGTCGTCTACCCGCGCAAATCGAACCTGGCCTGAGGGTCAGCCTCGCTCGGGCAGGCGCAGGTCGTAGAACTTCTCCAGCGCGCCCCGGGCGGGCCGTGTTCGCACGACTTCCACCGCCCCGATTTCCTCCAGTTTGGAGGCGTGGTAGGCGACCAGCGAGAGGTAGTGGTCTTCGGTGTCCTCGCCGAACATCCGCGAGACGTCGGTCGGCGAGACCGGCCGCCCGATCCAGTGCAGCGCTTCGACGATTGCGACCTTCAGTGGATGGACGACGAGGGGGACGAGCAGGTTCCAATCGAAGTGCTCGCCCCCGTTCCTCGTCACCTTGCCGTTCCCTCGGCCATGATCGGACGGCAAGTCCTGTTGGGTGGCATCGGGGGAAATTGAGCTGTCCATTAGGGGTCCTGCAACCGGCGCCGGCACGCTCAGGACGCATCATCCCCACAGGGGACCCCTGCCTCCCGAGGTGCCGACAGACCGCTCCGGGGTGGCTTAAGGACTTACCGCCAGCGGTCTAATGTCGGTTGAGTGATGGAAGTTTCCAGATCGTGAACGAGTCGTCAATCGCGGCGCGAATGTCGCTCACGAATCGCTGACCTCTTCACGTCGAGGAGCTTACGTGGGGCTCGCTCGCACGCGGCGAGGTTGACTAGCATCGATTCCGAGGGCTCCCCCGACTCGGCGCGGCGATTCGTTGCGTCGATCTCTATCTCGCGCAGTCGGTCCAAGTAGGCCAGGGTCTCTGCTTCTAGCTCTTCGCGTCCCTGTCGGTCGACGTTGAACCAGTCGAAGTAGAGCACGGTTCGTGGGTCGGCAAGATTCCCGGCATAGAGTGCGGCCAGGACCTCCGCTGAACCGGATTGGTAGACCGCGCCGGCGATCATGTGGCGCTGGAGGTGGGTCAGCGCTTCCGCCTCCTCTTGGGAGTAGTAGGCGATGTCCACGGCTCGGTACCAGTATTGAACGAGGTTGCCCTTCCTCTCTTCTTTGGCGATTTCGATCGAGCCGTCGTCCAGCATCTTCCGAAGGTGGTTGGCGACGTTGTTGAGCGGCTCGTTGATGATCTCTGCCAGCTGCCCTGCCGTGCACGCTCCGTCGTGGAGCGCGATGAGAATGTGGACTCGGATCTTGTGTCCGAGGGCGTACTGAACCACCTCCTCGATCCCTTTCGGCCGCTTGGCCGTTTTCCCCGCTTTCACCGCCGCCATGCCTCCAATCGCGTTTCGCTGGTGATCCCCTCTTCACTCAGCGTGGACCGAGCATAGATTTTTTCTGCTGTTCAGGCAATCGTCATCGCTCACGATTTCGAAGTTGCTGGAGAAATATTTAGCATTAGCCCCCCTCCGGCGGTAGGCGCCGGGCCGACATTCAGAGAGGGGGTGAATGCCGGATGACGATCAAGAAGGTTCCGTCTGCCCAGATTGCGCAGATGGTCTACAAGGGGGCGTAGCCCGACAGTCGACGGGGTCTGTCTCGGCGGGGGACGCCGCCGAGACGGCCCCTTCATCGGGCCAGCAGCACCTGAAGAGTACCGAAGTGCCTTGTGAAATGCCCTATGGAGGTTGTCTGCGCCAGCGCAGACGATTCCGGCGGTGGCGACGCTTGGGACCAACTTGCGCGATGCGCGCTTGCGGCTGGGGCTGACGCAAGAACAGGTCGCGGAACGGAGTGGGGTGCATGCGACCGAGGTGAGTCGGATCGAGGCGGGGAAACGCGATCCGCAGGTCTCGACCTTGCGGCGATTGGCGGCGGCGCTGAAGGTTTCGCCGGGGAGCCTGCTCGAGCCCTAAAACGAGAATCGGCCGCCATTGCTGGCGACCGATTCAAGCTGGCCCCTCAGGACGGGCAGGGGTACGTCTTCAGGGACCATGTGTATTCGATGGGCTCAGACGGCGGGAGGCGCCATGATGCGGCAATCGCCCAAGCCCTGTCCCGGATGCAAGGTGGGGCGAACCCCTCCTCGTGCCCGGTGCGAGAAGTATCCTAGCGGGTGTCCGTTCCGTCTAGTCCCCAGGCATGTGGATACCTGAAATTTTGTAGGGATCCCCTAGTGATTTTCGTGGTTCAGACGGGGGACTGGCCGATTTGTCCTGCCCTGGGAGTACAGGCTGTACACCCGGTACGGAGAGGTTCCCTGAGTTAATACCTAGGTTTGTTGCGAACGGTGACGGGGTGAGGCGGTCAGGCGCTGGCGGCCGCGATCGCCGTGCCGTAGAGGATGTCGTGCTCGGAGGCGGTGATCCGCTCGAGCCCGAAGGCGCGCATCGCCTCGACCAGGATGACGACGCCGGCGACGATCGTCGGCGCCCGGTCGGCGTGCAGGCCGGTGATCTCTACCCGCTCGGCGAGCGGCGCCGAGGCCAGCCGCGAGAGCAGCCGCTGAATCGACGGCAGCTCCAGGGTGTGGCCGTGGACCCGGGCCGGATCGTAGGGGTCGAGCTCGAGCTCGATCGCGGCCAGCGAAGTTGGGGTGCCGGCGACGGCGATCCCCTCCTCGACACCCGGCCAGCCGGCGGTCGCCGTCTCGATCAGCCCGCGAACGTCGCTTGCCAGCGCTTCCAGCTCGACCGCGGTCGGCGGGTCGGACGAGACGTGGCGCTCGGTGTGGCGGACGACGCCGGCCTGCATCGAGGTGTGGTCGGAGATCTCCCGGCCGCGGCCGACGATCAGCTCGGTCGAGCCGCCGCCGATGTCGATCACGAGCGTTGGCTGCTCGGGCACATGCTCGGAGGTGGCGCCGAGGTAAGTCAGCCGCGCCTCCTCCTCGCCGTCGAGGACGCGGGCGGAGATGTCGAACCGCTCGCGCAGCTCGGCGACGAAGGCGCCGCCGTTCTCGGCATCGCGGACGGCACTGGTCGCGATCGCGTCGAGCCGCTCGACGCCGAGCTCGCCAGTGATCTCCATGTACTCCGCGATCACCCCGCAGACGTCCTCGATCGCCTCCGCCGAAAGACGCCCGGACAGATCGACGCCCCGTCCCAGCCGAGTGACCCGGCTGCGCCGATACACCGGCGCGACGCGCTCGCCGACAACGTCGGCGACGAGCAGCCGCGACGAGTTGGTGCCGACGTCGATGACGCCGACCCGGATCGGGTTCTCCAGCATGGGCGGGCACTTTAGAGCGAGCGGCACCACAGAATCGATTTGCGCAAACCCAAGCGCTTCGCCGTCCCGGCCCCGGCCCATTTACATCTCCGTTGCTAGACTCAGCGGTCCGCCGCGGGGTGGAGCAGCCAGGTAGCTCGTCGGGCTCATAACCCGAAGGTCGCGGGTTCGAATCCCGCCCCCGCTATAGGACGAAAGCCCTGCAAATCGCAGGGTTTTCGTCTTTCTGGGGAGCAGACAAAGGGGTTCAAAATCGCCCCTGGGGCAACGCCTGGGGCAACATGAGCTTCGAGAGAGGTCGATCCTCGCCCAGGTCCTGCTGCTCCTGCTGCTGGCTTTCTCCCCGGTGGCGCTGGTCGCGGCGGTCATCCCCGGCCGCGGTCACGCCTTCTTCAAAGGCTGGCTGGAGAAGCTGGCCGGCTACCTGCTGCGCAAGGCGGCGTATTCGCTGATCCTCGCGACCCTGCTCGCGGTCAACGGCGCTCTCGCCGGCGCGACCGAGCAGCTCGGCTGGCTGATGTCCTTCGGGATGCAGGCGCTGTTCTTCTGGGCGGTCTTCCTGCAGCGGAAGAACCTCACCGAGAGCCTGATCGGCATCGCCACCGGGCCGGGGGCGCCGGGCCGTGACAACACCCTTAGGCTGCTCGCCCTCTACGCGGGCGCCCGCACCCTGCGGCGCCCGTTCAGCGGGTCTCGCCGCTCGGGCCGCGCCGGTGCCGACGCGCCCGTGCGCGGCGTCGCCCGGACCGGGGCCAACGCGCCGAAGCCGGGCACGGCGGCCCCGGCGCCGCGTCTTGGCACCAGCCACAGCGCCCCGGTGGGCGGCGGTGTCCCGAGCCTCGACCGGCCGGGGCCGAGCGAGCGCCGCTCGCGACCGTCCCAGCGGCCGCAAGACCCCGACCTGCCCGATCCCGCGACCGCCCCGACCCGCCCGAGTCGCGCACGCGGACGCCGGCAGGGGTCCCGAAAGGCGGCAAGCCCCGCCAGGGCAGGGCCGCTGCCAAGCCCGGCGGGGAAGCCGAGCGGTCTTCGGCGCGTGAGCGCGAGAAGCAGGTTCCCGAGCGCCAGCCCAGCGAGGACGGTCGCCGCGCGGACGCAGCCCAGCGTCAGGGCGCGGCCGGCTCGCAGAGCTCCCTCGGCGTCGAGCTCCGCGAGGAGCGCGAGCGGGGCGGGCAGCGAGAACAGCCACAGCGGCCGGAGGGAGAGCCGCGTCCCGAGGCGCCCACGGCGCCGCCCCGGCGTCGGCATCGCTGGCGGCGGAAGGGGGGCGGGAGATGAGCGCGGGGAAGACGAGGAGCATCGGCCCCTGGGCGCTCGCCGGCGCGGCGGCCATGAGCCTGATCGCGGGCGTCATCGCCGCGACGCTGATGGCGATCCTCGGCGCCAACGTCGCCTGCCTTGGGGCCAGCGGCCCGATCTCGGGCAGCCAGCCGACCCGCGCCGCCGTCAAGCAGATCCCGGCTGAGCGCCTGCCGCTCTACCGGCGCGCTGGGCAGCGCTTCGACGTGGACTGGACCGTTCTCGCCTCGATCGGCTACCAAGAGTGCGGCACGGGCAGCTGCGCGCACGTCTACCCGTCCGGCTGCGGGGGGCCGATGCAGATCGCGATCGTCCGCGAATCGGCGTGCAGTCCCGGACCGGGGCCGACGATCTGGGAGACCTACGGGGTCGACGTGGACGGCAACGGCGAAGCCGATCCCTTCGACCTCGCGGACGCGATCTTCACCGCCGCGATGCTACTGCGGGCAGTGATGGGCGCGCCGCCGATCGGCGGCTCCTACGCCGGCTACCGTCAGGCTGCCTGCAACTACTACGGCGCCTGCGCCGACAGCCTCGTCAGCTACGCCGACGAAGTGATGGCCCGCGCCGTGGAATACGGCTTCCGCGGCAAAGGCTCGCCGGGGGCGCCGGCCGGCGGCGGGGCGGTCGCGAGCGAGATCGTCCGCATCGCCGAGAGCCAGCTCGGCCGCTCCGAGAGCCCGCTCGGCTCCAACTGCAATCCCTACGGCCCCTGCGTCGAATGGTGCTCCCTGTTCGTCGCCTGGGTCTGGGAGCGCGCCGGGGTGCCGATGAAGGGCGGCACGGCGCCCTACGCCTACTCGGGCTCGATCTACGAATGGGCGAAGGCTCACGAAGGCGGCCCCTTCGCGGCGACCGCGCCCGGCGACCCGCCGCTCTCGACCCCGACCGCGAACGGCGCCCGCGTGCTGCCGCCGACCGCGATGCCGGCGCCCGGCGATGCCGTCCTCTACGGCGCCGGCCCCAAGGCCAGCGAACACATCGGCATCGTCGAGCGCGTCTTCCCCCAACGGGGAAATCACGACGATCGACGGCAACTACGGCGACCGTGTGGCGAGGGCCGGTCCGTTCCTTCCCGCCCGTGCCGCCGCCAGCGGCGAGCCGGCACCGATCTTCGGCTACGCCCACCCGCCCGGCCCGGAAGGGGGCGGCGGTGCCTGATCGCCTGCGAGCGCTGCTCGACCATCCCCTCGACCCGAGCGCGGCTCGGGCACGGCGGCATCCCGTCAGGGGGCCTCGGCGCCTCCAGCCTCCGCAGCCGGCGGGCACTCGGTCCGAGCGCCCCGAGGTCCGGCACCGAGGCCAGCAGCGCCGCCAGGACCCCCAGGACCGCGACGGCAGCCCCGCCGCCCGGCGGGCGGCGAGCGCCCTCCGCGGCCATCGCGCCCTGCAGCACGTCCCCTACCGCCGGGGCAGGCTGACCGTGAGCTTGGTCGGCGCCCGACGGGGGCGCGCCGTCCTGCGGGTCACGGCCCCGCGCATCGGCGCTGCGCGGCGTGGCTGGCTGGCCTTCCTGGATCGCTTCCACGACGCCGGCCGCGCCTACGTGTTCCGCCTCCGAGGAGGGCGGGGCGGCGATGGCTGAGCGGAAGATCATCGACCTCTTCGCCGGGGCGGGGGGCTGGGACGAGGGGCTTCGCGAGCTCGGCTTCTCGGCGATCGGCATCGACTCCGACCGCTTGGCGTGCGAGACCGCTCGCGCCGCCGGGCATGAGCGGGTCGAAGCCGACATCGCCGCCTTGGACCCGCAGGCCTTCGCGCCGGTTTGGGGGCTGATCGCCTCCCCGCCCTGTCAGGCGTACTCGAACGCGGGCAAGGGCCTCGGCAAGCTCGACAAGCCCCACGTCATCGCCTGCGCCCATGAGCTCGCCGCCGGGCACGACTCCCGCGCCGAGCACCTTGAGGCCTGCCGCGACCCGCGCTCGCTGCTCACCGTCGAGCCGCTGCGCTGGGCGCTGGCGGTGCGGCCCCACTGGGTCGCCCTGGAGCAGGTGCCGCCCGTCCTCGAGCTTTGGTCGCTGTTCTGCGGCCTGCTCGCCGCCCACGGCTACGAGGCCAGCGCCGGGGTGCTGAGCGCCGAGCGCTACGGGGTGCCGCAGACCCGCAAGCGCGCGTTCCTCGTCGCCTCGCTCGACGGGCCGGCCGAGCTGCCGGTCCCGAGCCACCGCTCCTACAACCCGCGCCGCCCCGATCGCGTCCCCGAGGACGAGCGCGACCTGCTGCCCTGGGTCAGCATGGCCGACGCGCTCGGCTGGGCTCGGGACGCCGTCACCTACACCAACAACCAGACCGGCAGCGGCCGTCGTCCGCGCGGGCTGGCGCGAGCCGCGACCCGACCGGCGCGGACGCTCGACACCGCCTCGGGGTCGTGGACGATCGAGCGCGGGGGTGACGATGGCTGAAGGCCGGCCCGACTGGACCCGCCGGCGGCCGGCGACGACGGTGCTCTCGACGCCGCGGATCTCGGCGCCTTCGGCCCGCGACCGGGACCCCGGCTGGCGGCCCGGCGATCCGTGGCCCTCCCAGTTCAAGAACACGGTTCGCATCAGCGTCGAGGAGGCGGCGGTCTTGCAGGGCTTTCGTCCCGACTACCCCTGGCGGGGGTCGTGGAGCCGCCGCTTCATGCAGATCGGCAACGCCGTCTGCCCGCCGCTGGCGCTGCTGGTGATCGAGGCGGCGGCGCGAGCCAGCCTGCGGCTGGAGGGAGAGCGATGAGGGCTGCGCCCGCCCGCGAGACGGTTCGCTTCGCGGTTCGTTTCATGGTTCGCATCGAACCGGGACTAGATCGCCGCAAAGCCGCTTGCGGGCTGGCGATGGAAGGCCGGCGATTCGCTGACTTGTATCCCCCGCAGGGGGTCCAGTCGTGAGTGAGTCCGATCGGCCTGCCCGTCCCCGATGGCCGCGACGGGCGGACTCCGCTTTACCGGCGCAGACCCTCGATGACTACGTGCGGAGCGGCGGCGAGGGCTCATGACGCCGCCGCTGGGAAATGCCCATGAGGAGCGGGATTCCGAGGCTTTCGGGCAGACAGTAAGGGCATCATCCTGTTAATGTTGGTCCGCAAACGTAAAACGGGGCGGCGCCGCAGCAACGGCCCGCCCCCGGCGCATGAGGAGTGACTCATGAGCGTTACCCAGGATACGTCGGCCCGTGCGGCCGGTCCAGGCTGCGGCGACAGGCGGCGGCTCCGCAAGACCAAGACCCCCGGCGTTTACCGGCGGGTCGACGGGGAGGGCAAGACCGTCGGCTACGTCGCCGTGATCGAAGTCGCCGGCAAGCAGCGCAAGCGAAGCGCGCGCACGTACGACGCCGCGCGCAGGATCAGCGCGAGAGCGAGACCGACCGCGACCGCGGCGAGCTGTAGGAGCCGGCGTCGATCGCCTTCCTGTCGTTCCTCAATGAATGGATCGAGCGCTATCGCGGTCAGGGCCGCCGCGGCTTCCGCGAGAACACCCGCGACGAATACCGGCGGTTGATCGCCGGCTACGCCCCGCCCTACTTCTCGTCCAAGCTGAAGCTGGTCGACGTCTCCACCTTCCAGCTCGCCCGCTTCGTGGACTGGCTGGCCGACGAGGACGAGCAGGGCAAACGCCTCAGCGACTCGACCATCGCCAACATCGTGATCCCGCTGCGGGCGGCGCTGACGACCGCCAACCGCGAGGGCCTGATCCGGCACAACCCCTCCCAGGGGCTGGCACTTCCCCATCGCCAAAGAGGTCGCGGAAGGCGAGGAAGAGGAGGAGATCAAGGTGTTCAGCCGCGACCAGCTCGCGGCGATCCTGGCGATGGTGCCGGAGCGCTACAGGCTGCTGTTCGAGGTTCTGGTGACCACCGGCCTGCGGTCAGCGAGGCCATCGCCCTCCAGCGCCTCCACTTCCAGCTCGACGGATCGACCCCCGAGGTCTATGTCCGTCGAGCATTGTCCGCGGGCGGATTGAGCCGCCGAAGACCAAGTACGGCAGGCGCGAGGTGGCGCTGCCCACCTCGCTGGTTCACCGCCTGCGCGGGCGGCTCGCTGGAATGGGGAACCAGGACCGCGCTGGTGTTCACGAACAGGCATGGCAACGCCCTGGAGTACGGCAACCTTCTCCGCCGGCATCTCAAGCCGACGTGGAGGAGGTCAACGCCCCGTGGGCCGGCTTTCACACGTTCCGGCACACCTTCGCCTCGTTGCACCTGAGCCGAGGGACGAACCTCCTCCAACTCAGCCGAGCTCTCGGTCATCTCTCGGCCGCGTTCACGCTCAGTCGCTACACGCATCTGCTGCCCGGGGACGAGGCGCCGGCCCTTGACCTCGATCTAGTCGCGCAGAGCGCGATGGGCGCTGAGGGCCCTGGGGGAGAGGGAGGGGTGTCCGAAACCTTGACCAGGCGGCCAGCCCGAGGCGTCGCCGTACGTTCCATGACCCAGGGAGTCGTCCGAGGCGACGCCTAGTTTGGAGGAGATACTTCCATGACTTCCGCAACTTCCGTCCCGAGCAAATCGAAGAAACCCAAGGCCAAGTCGAAGCGTTCCCATCCGTCCAAGGACGGCGGTGAGCATCGCTTTCAGAGCGTACGAGCCGTCCAGGCGGGAAGGGCGTATTTCGTAACGGCTTGCCCGCTTCGCCTTGTCCCGCAAGTTCTGACCTTTGCGCCCGCGGACTTGCCCCCCAACCTGCGCGCGCAGCGGCTGCTGAACAAAGGCCGAATCCCGCAGATCGCCAAGTACCTGACGGCGAACCCTACCTCCTACGTTCTCTCGGCGATCACCGCGTCGATCGACGCCGACCTTCGCGACGTGCGCTTCGAGGAGCACGGGCCATTGCTGGACGGAGCACGCGTGGGCCAACTAGTCATTCCCGCTGGTTCGAGGATCCTTGTCAACGATGGCCAGCATCGCCGTGAGGCGATTGCCGCTGCGCTTCAACTCAGGCCGGAGCTTGCCGACGAGTCCATCCCGCTCGTGCTCTTTCTCGATGCCGGGCTCGTCCGAAACCAGCAGACCTTCGCGGATCTCAACCGGCACGCGATCCGGCCGGCCACCTCGCTGAACGTCTTGTACGACCACCGCGACCCGGTTGCCGAGCTGGCGAGACGCGTCTCCTCAGAGGTGTGCCCGTTCGACGAATTGACCGAGCTCGAGAAATCGAGCCTCTCGAACCGCTCCTCGAAGATGTTCACGCTGAGCGCTATCCACCAGGCCACCGTCGCGCTGCTCGGGGCCCGAACGAGCGAAGCCAAAGCCGAGGATGAGGAGCCGGTTCTGGAGTTCTGGAGGATCGTGGGAGATCTGGTCCGTGGTTGGGGCTTCATCAGCGTGGAGAACACGGCGTCAGACCTCCGGCGCGACTACGTTCACGTTCATGCTGTGGCGCTGCATGCCCTTGGAACTGTCGGCGGGGAGCTGATGACGAGGTACCCCGATGAATGGCAGTCCCGGCTCCGCCGCCTGGACGGACTCGACTGGAGGCGGGACAACCCGGTCTGGGTGGGGCGAGCGATTCGGAATGGAAAGATCAGCAAGGCCGGGCCGAGCCTGGTGTTGACCGCGAATGTCCTCAGGCAGAGGGCCGGCCTTGAGCTTGGCATCACCGCGAAAGCCCTCGAGCAGACCCTGGAAAAGGAGGACCGTGTCTCAGTCTAAGCAGAGCGCCGCTGACCTGTACGAGCAGAGCTTGGAGGAGATCCGCAGCGTCTATCTCGCGGACGGGCGCCCGTGGGTCATCGGCTTCAGCGGAGGCAAGGACTCGACGGTCGCGCTGCAGCTCGTCTGGTACGCGCTGCGGGGCCTGGAGCCAGGCGAACGGAAGAAGCCGGTCTACGTCATCTCTGGCGATACTCAGGTCGAGACCCCGGTCATCATCGACTACCTCACCGAGGCGCTCGACCGGATCAACGAGCATGCTGAAGCGGACGGGCTGCCGATCTCCGCCCACAAGGTGACCCCCAGCCTTGAGGAGTCGTTCTGGGTCAACCTGATCGGCAAGGGCTACCCGGCGCCGTCATCCAGGTTCCGCTGGTGCACCGCGCGGATGAAGATCAGCCCGGCCAACCGCTTCATCCTTGACCGCGTCGCCGACCACGGGGAGGTGGTCCTGCTCTTGGGCGTGCGCAAGCAGGAGAGTGCGACCCGCGCCCAGGTCATGAACCTGCGGCGGATCAAGAACAGCCTTCTCTCACGGCACTCGACGCTGCCGAACGCCTTCGTCTACACGCCGATTCGCGACTACTCGGTCGACGATGTCTGGCAATACCTGCTCCAAGTTCCCAATCCCTGGGGCCGAGACAACAACGATCTGCTGGCGCTCTACCGCAACTCCTCCGCCGGCGAGTGCCCGCTGGTGGTCGACACCTCGACTCCGTCCTGCGGCAGTTCTCGGTTCGGATGCTGGGTCTGCACGGTCGTCACGAAGGACAAGGCGATGGAGGCGATGGTCGACAACGGCGATGAGTGGCTAGAGCCGCTACTCGAGTTGCGCGATTTCCTCGCGGACACTCAACGCCCCAAGCGCAAGACCGAAGTCCGCCAGCACATTCGCAAGAACGGCGGGGTCATGCGCAAGGAATATGGCGACAAGGACGACCCCTTCGTTCGCGGCCCCTACACGCTCGACTTCTGCCGCGAGGTCCTGACGCGGCTGCTCAAGGCGGAACGCGAAGTGAGGGAGCTGGCCCCCGCTGATCACCTCGTCGAGTTGATCAGCGTCGAGGAACTGCTGGAGATAAGGCGCATATGGCGTTATGAGCGCCAGGATTGGGAGGACAGCCTTTCGGCGATCGTCGAGGAGGCGACCGGGTTTGAGCTCGACCTCCCGCTTGACGATCAGGCGTTCCTCGACAGCGAGGACGAGGCCTTGCTCGGAGAACTGGCGGCCGAGCACGATGTGCCGCTGGGCTTGGTCAAGCAGCTGATCGACACGGAGCGAGACCTGCAGGGGCTCCGACGTCGCTCGCGGATCATGAAGGAGATCGAGGGGGCGCTCTCGCAGGAGTGGCGCGGGGAAGAGGAGATCGCGGAGGAGATAGCAACGGCCGAGGCCGCCGCATGATCTTCAAGTCGCTACAGCTTGAGGACTTCGGTATCTACGCCGGAAAGCAGTGCCTGGACCTCTCGACCAGGCGCAAACGGCCGGTGGTTTTGGTCGGCGGCACGAACGGCGCGGGCAAGACCACCCTGCTCGAAGCTTTCACTCTCTGCCTTCATGGCCGGCGTGCGCTCGGGCCTCGGGTCGCGCAGGATGCCTACGAGGCCCACATCCGCTCTCGCTTTCACGTCGCCCCCAACGAGGAGGCCGCCGAGGAATGCGCGATCACTCTCGCCTTCGACCACGTGCAAAGCGGTCGCAGCTCGGAATACGTGGTCTCGCGAAGATGGCAGCGCGCATCCAGTGGGTCGCTGAAAGAGTCCTTGAGTCTCGCGCTTGACGGGGCCGAGATAGACGACCTCAGCGATGCGTCACGCCAGGACTTCCTCGACTCCCTCCTGCCACCGGGCCTGGCCGGCTTCTTCCTCTTCGACGGAGAGCAGATCCAGGCCCTGGCCGATGATGAGAACGGTGAATATCTAGCTGACGCCGTGAAGCGGTTGCTCGGCTTGGACCTGATCGATCAGCTGCAGGTCGACCTGAGGCGGTACGCCGGTCGAGCTACCTCGAAGGAGGATGCCGAGCTGATCAAATCCTTGGACGAGGGCGAACGCGAGGTCGTTGACGCCAAAGAGCAAGTCGCGTTGGCCAAGGAGACTCGGGCCATGCTCCAGGCGGAGCAGGAACAGCTTGACGGCCAACTCGGTCGCGCTAGAGAACGTCTTGCGCGCGAGGGGGGGACCCTGGCGGCAGAGCGAAGCAAGCTGGAAAAGGAAGCACGCAAGGCCGAGGGCGAGGCCACGGTGGCTGCCGAGCAGCTCCGAGCTCTTATTGCCGGGCTCCTCCCGTTCGCCATCGCTCAGAGGCTTGCCGACGACGTGTCCGAGCGATTGGAGGCCGAGCAGGTCGCCGAGGAGGACGAAGTCATCGCTCGCAGGATCAAGGCGGCCTCATCGGAGCTGAAATCGGAGCTTCAGACGAAGACGGGGAAGCCGGTGACGACCGCCATTCGAAGGCTGCTCGGTGTCGGTGCGGGCTCCCGGGCCAAGCGCCTGCATGACGTCAGCGCTGCCGAGCGCGCCGTGATGTTGGAGCAGCTGCGGCTGGTACGCGACGACGTCCGCGCCGACGCCTCCCAGCTGGGCAAACGCCTCAGGCGTGCCCAGGACAAGAGCGAACAGGGCGACCGCAAGCTGGAAGAGGTGCCCGAGAGCGATGCGCTGGCACCGTTGGTCGAGGAGCTGCAGGAAGTGGAGCACCAGCGCGGGGAGCTGTCGAGTGAACGGGAACGCCTTGACGAAGAGCTTCGCCAGGCAGAGCACGAACTGACCGTAGCCGAGCGCAGGCTGCGCCGCGCGCAGGAGGCGGCCGAGAAGGCGAGCAAGGGCGTTGAGTCAGCCGAGGTTGCGCTCCGAACGGTCGACCTCCTCCGGGCCTACGGCGAGCGAACTGAACTCCGCCGCCTGGAGCGGATTGAGCTCGAGGCCGCCCGTTACTTCAACCGACTCTCTCGCAAGGGCGAGCTCCTGAGCAAGATCACGATCGACCGCGACAGCTTCTACATCAGGGTCGTCCGCTGGGATCAGACCGAGCTGCCAAAGGAGCGCCTGTCGGCCGGCGAGAAGCAACTCCTCGCGATTGCCATCCTCTGGGCCCTGGCCCAAGCGTCACAGCGACCGCTGCCCGTCGTGGTGGACACCCCACTTGCTCGCCTGGACCAGGAGCATCGACGTCGATTGCTGACCGAGTATCTGCCTAACGTCAGCCACCAGGTCGTCGTCCTTTCGACCGATACGGAGGTTGACGTTGCCGCGGCGGCTGAGCTCGACGCGGTAACCGCGAGGAGGGTCTTCCTTGCCCACGACGTCGGAAGCGCCGCGACCGCGGTTGAGGAGGGCTACTTCAGCTCGGGCGAGGAGGCGATCACCGGTGCTAGGTAAAAAGATTCAGCTCAACGAATCCTCCACCCAGATCCTGCGGACGATGAAGACGAGGACCGGGCTGACGCACCAGTACCTGTGTCGGCTTGGGTTTTGCCTATCGCTGAGCGAGCCTGGCCACCCTGATCCCAGCAGCTATGACGAGCAAGGGATCGAGTTCAACCGCTACACGCTCACTGGTGAGTGGGACCGTCTGTTTGTCGCCTACCTGAGGGAGTGGCTGGCACAGGAAGAGCCGGAGGGCAATCGCGACGAGTCGGCATGGTTCAGAGCGCATATCAACCGGGGGCTGACCCTGCTGCAAAGGCGTGTCCGGTCGCTCGCCGACGTGACCGACCTGGTCCCGGGATGAAGCCGATCTACCTCGACTACAACGCGACGACGCCAGTCGATCCGCGTGTTGTCGAAGCGATGCTTCCCCATCTGACCGAGGACTTTGGGAACGCCGCGAGCATCGACCATTTCTACGGTCATGCGGCCCAGCAGGCTGTGGAGCGGGCCCGCGAGCAGGTTGCAGCGCTGATCGGAGCCGATCCCTCGGAGATCGTCTTCACGAGTGGCGCAACCGAGGCGGACAACATCGCCATTCTGGGCGCGGCAGAGCGCGCTGGCGACGAAGCCGAAGTCCTGGTGAGCGCTATCGAGCATCCCGCTGTATTGGAGGCAGCCAGGCGGTTGGGAGATCGCGCAAAGATCATCCCGGTCTCCGGAGAGGGGATAGTTGACCCGGCCGAGGTGAGGAGGAGCCTGACGGCGAAGACCGCCCTGGTCAGCGTTATGTCGGCGAACAACGAGACGGGCGCGATCCAGCCGATGGAGGAGATCGGAACTGTCTGCGCCGAAACCGAGATCCCCCTCCACACCGACGCCGCTCAGGCGCTTCGCCACCTCGACCTGGATGTCGAGCGGGACAACGTCTCGGCTCTGTCGATGTCGAGTCACAAGGTCTACGGGCCGAAGGGAGTTGGCGCCTTGTACGTGCGAAAGCGTCGGCGACGCATGAAGTTGACCCCTCTTCACTTCGGTGGCGGCCAAGAACGTGGCCTCCGCCCAGGGACCGCGAACGTTCCGGGCATCGTCGGGTTCGGGCTGGCTGCCGAGCTTGCAGGACGCGAGCGCGAGCTCGACTCGCGCAGGGAGTCTGACCTCAAGCGGGTACTGATCACCGCGCTCGGTGCCGCAGGCGAGTTCAACCTGAATGCGCCGGCGGCCAAAGCGCTACCCCAGACGGTCAGCGTCCGTTTCCACGGTGTTGGAGCTCGCGCGCTGATGCACGCGATGCGCGATCACCTTGCCTTTTCGAGCGGATCCGCCTGCGCGACCACGAAAGTCGAGCCATCACATGTCCTGCTGGCCCAGGGGCTTCCGCCGGAGGCCGTCAGCGAGTCCGTGCGCCTGAGCTTCGGTCGCTTCACTACCGATGCGGAGATCGGCTGCGCCTCTGAGGCTCTGGTGACTGCGCTTGCCAGCCTTCGCCGCGTGTCTGCCGTCGCGTAGAGCGGTACTCGGCGGGCCGCTCGCCCCCCCAGGGCCGCGTGGGCTCGACTCGCTGCTGGTTATGCAGAACCCGATTGGCCAAAATGCGGGCCAAGAGGAAGCCGCGCGTTGAGACAGCCTGGGTCAAGCGTGGAGCCGCCTTCGAGTCGTTTATCTTGGCCGGCAGATGCCTGAGCTCGATCCCTTCATCCTGGCTCGCTCGGAGGCCGACCCCGCCCAAATGTTGCGGGAGGATCTCGAGGACACCTTGAAGGAGTACATGGAGCTCGACCTCATCATTGAGCTCCTGCAAAACGCTCTCGATGCAATTGATCGTCGCCGTTTCGAAGCGATAGCCGCAGCGGCTGGTCGAGACCCAGACGATGCAGGGGCGATTGGCGCCTGGAATGAAGCGGTGCTAGCGGCGGTCGAGAGCGATGTTGCGAAGTACGAGGGTGCGGCTGGGATGGCCGAGAAGGCTGTCCTCTACCGCGAATTCGCCGACGACTCTGCGCGACGGTCCGCTTGGTGGGACCTGCTCGCTCCCAAATTTGGCGGCTCTGCTGCAGATCTTCAGGCAGCCGCCAGATCCGTCCGTGGACAGCTCCGCGTAACGGTCAAACTGGGACCGCCCCATTGGCTAGAGATCGAGGACAACGGTTCGGGCATGGCCGACGTTCTAGAGTGCTTCCGCCATAGAGCGTCGGCCAAGCGAGATTCCGACCAACTGCCACGACGGTACGGGGTGAGGGGGAGTCACGGTTGGGGGCTAACTGCTGTTCTCGGGCTCAGTGACCGAGTCGAGGTCGCGTCCTGCGTTGAGGGTCAATCGGTACAGACCTATGCCTTCGATGAATATGCGTCTTTCGTCAGGAGATCTAGTACCCAGCCGAGGACTCATCGGCTTGGGGGAGATGAACGCGGGGACTTGTCGCAGGTGATTTTGGGAGGCCAGGTCGGCACCCACGTTCGGGTGAAGCTCATCAGTCCAATCGACACCAACGAGCTTGGCCACACGCTGGCCCATTACAGCCATGGACGTTTTGAGAACCTACTTCGTCTCTACACCCCTATCGGCCAGATCAATGATTTCGTGTTGCATCCTGCTTACCATACGCTCCGAAGAGACGACATCGATGTCGAGTTAGTCTCGGTTGAGCAAGGAGCCGAACCTCAACGTTCCGCAGTTGAGTTCGACTTTTTTCGGCTGTCGGGTAGAACCGTGCCCAGCCATTATGACTTTGCGAGCTACGTTGATGCCGGGTCACCGAGGGGAAAGAGCGTGCACACTGTCCACCGCGTGCGCTTTGCCGATGCAGTTCTTCTCAGCGCCGCAGATATCCAGGCTGCCGAGGAGATCCACAAGCTTGAGGAGCTGCTTAGCGGTGAGGAAAAGCTGCCTCTTCACCGCGATGAGGAGGACCGCGAGGTCGGACGAATTCCGCGGGGATTTCAGCTGGCCCTGTCCGGCGGCATGCGGTCTGAGTACCTCGCTCGCGCCCCCCGCGGCGCCTCGGCTGCGTTTAGGGGAGTCATCCTGTCTGAGACCGCGCGTCCAACGCTTGGACGGAAGTACGTCATGGACCAGCGCAGCGCGATCCCGCGCGGTGCTTCAAGCCATGAGAGTGTCTACGAGGACACGCGAAAGGCTGTGCTTCCCGCTGCAGAGCCACCGCCGGCCACCCCTGCCGCGGCAAAATGGCGCCGAGAGTTCTTCGTTCAGGTCAGAGACGCGTTGGAGTCTCAGCAGCCCATCTCAACTGATCTGCAGGTCTGGGCGGGCTCCGAGTCTCGGGAGGCCCGGGTCATGCTGAGTTTTGGTGAACTACTTGGCCAGGGAGCTTTCGGAGATCTTCGGATCCTTCGCGCGCATCTCCGTGACATCTACGACTTCGCCTTCCTGCAGACTGTTGAGCTGTCCACTACGTCAGTGCCTGCGGTTGGCTTGGCAGACACGTTGGTCCAGCAGGGCTTCGCGGCGAAGAATGGCAATCTCTATCAGCGGTATGGGGTCGGTGAGTTCAAGGCTGCTGGCCAGGATCTTTTTGATGATCTCAGTCCGGACGAGCCACGCAAGGCTCCGGATACGCCCGATTTGTTGATCTGCTGGAGCTTTGACAAGGAAGTGGTCGAAGACGGGCCCTGGACTGTCGAGGAGGCGACGAAAGATTCGAGCGAGTTTGCCGATCAGACCCATATCTGGCAGCCCAGTCGCGGCGACGTCGGTCGTACTCGGGCTCTTGCGGTGGTTGCGCTGCAGTCGCTGCTGGACGAACGGGTGGAGGCTAAATCGCTCGGTGGCCCACCGGCCCCTTGGCCAGATTGCCTGCCCGACGTCTACTACTGAACTGCCCGAAACACTTGATATCGGGCCGGGGGCCGAACGCTCTTTCCTGCGCCTGCCCGCGACAAGTCGGCCACAACTCGCCAACCGGGAGCAGGCCGCTGATCGCCGAATGCGTGTCGACGGCCCCGCCGCTCCGGTAGCGAAATAGAGCCCGTGTCGGACTTGCCTTATGGGAAGCGATTGAGCGAGAACGCAGACTCCTACACCACGTTCTTGACTTTTCCGAGCAGAGTGTCGAGGAACTGCCCCCAGAACATGCGCAGATCCCCGAAGTGCTCGCTTGGATTGCCATCCATTGACTCGGCCTTACCGTAAGCCACGATCAGCAGGCTGAGCGCCTCGATGGTCCTCCTCGCAGTGTTCACGGCCTGTTCCCCGGATACGAGGCCGGGATCTAGTTCGGCGATTTCCTTGATCGGCTCCCAGAGTTCGCGGTAGAAGCGGTGGCGCGTGTTGAGACGAATCACGACCTGGCTCGAGAAGTGCTGGATGTCTATGAACAAAGAGCCGGGAAAGTCCACCGACTCGACAACGATGGGCAGTTCGCGGACCCGGTCGATGTACTCCTCTTTCTCGTCGGGATCCGTCTTGCCGACATCTGAGGCCAGATCCTCAAGGGCGTGCTCATGCTCCTCCTCGTCGGGCGGCGTCTGCACCCGGCCCTTTGGGAGCGTCCTGTTGGCGTCTTTGACCGCGTTCTCGATCGGAGTGTGCTCGCCGGTGGTTTGCTGGTCTTTGCGCGCTTCCTGTCCCCATCGCTCATCGAGCTGCTTGCGTGCTTCCGGGAGATACTTCTCAAGGCGCTTGCGGATCTCACTTCGGAGATCATCAACTGGCTCCACGCCGCGCTTGACGTGGCGGACGCCGAAGTACTGGTCGAGGTCCGGGGCGAACTGGACCTCGATCCCGATGAAGCGGTCGGGGTCCTGAACCCCGCGCGGGAAGATGCGCGGCACGTTCGTGTAGTTGATCTCCCGGTCGAGGCGGACGAAGCTGATCGCGCCGAGGTTGTCGGGCACGCGAAGCCGTTTGGCGAACTTGTCGCCGCCGCTGCCTCGCTTCCGGGTCACCTGTGGCGGATACAGGGTCACTCGCAACTGCGCCGTGGCCCCGGCGATCTTCAGCGGCTCGTCGGCGACGACGACAGCCGGAAAGTGCTCTGGCACTTGCTGCGCAGCTCCCTCTGCTTGCTTCAGGTGCTCGGCGATCGCCTCGTCCGCCCAGGTGTTCTCCATCAAGAAGAGCGGGTCGTGGGGCTTCAGCTCGGTTTCGTTGACCGCGAGCTCGATCCCGCCGTTGATGAAGTTGCGAAAGATCCGCGACAGCTCCTTCTCGAGGTCTACCCGCGCGGCGTTCACGTCGGCCGACCCCCGTGCCGTCCGCAGACGGTCGATCTTCGACCAGAGGACAATCGTGCCGGTGCCCTCGGGCTTGAGGTCTTGCAGCTCCTCGGGAATCGGCAGGTCGTCGGGCTCGGCGATCTCGATCGACTCGCCGCGTGCCTCGGCTTCGAGCGCCTCTTCGAGGTCAAAGTAGACGTGTCGCCAGCCGGAGTCGTCAGAGCAGCTCCAGACGTCGATTCTCTCGGCGAAGTTGAGCGCGGCGAGCTTTGCGCCGACGCCGTACTTGCCGATCGTAGTCTTCGACATGTACCGCGTGGAATAGCCGAGCTGCAGGTAGTGCTGGAGGATGGACTCGCCGTCGGGTCCTGCCCCCATCCCGGTACCGTCATCGGCGATTGCGATCCGGTCAACGTGCGCCTTGCCGGCAGCGTCAGCGTTTCCCAGATAGACATCGATTTGATTGGCGTCGGCCTCGATCGAGTTGTCGATGACCTCGGCGATCGCCGCCGGCAGGCTGTAGCCGGCGTCGCGGAGGGACTGCAGGGTGTGGCCGGTCATGATCGCCGGGATGCCGCCAGTCTCTTTGGCTTTCGGAGTGCTCATGGGTTCCTTTCTTTTCGCCTGCGCCGGCGGGTCGCTCGACGCAAGCGTTTTCGGGTTCTAGGCAAGGAGTCGCGGGAGTGCGGCGCTGTCGTCAGGCCGCCGCTGCGTAGCCGAGCTCGCGGGCACGACTTCGAAGCTTGGTGACCGTGCGCTGCGCCGTCGAGCGTGACACGCCGGCTGACGCCGCTGCCTCGGAGGTGGGCTGGCCCGCGGCCAGCGCCTCAAGGATGTTGGGGCCCGAGGCTCCGCAGTCGGAGGCGAGCCGTGCGAGCTCTTGCTCGAGTTGCTGCGCTTCCACCTCAGCGTGGGGGCAGTCGCTGGCCACGGAGTCCCCCGGGATCCGCCGTTTCGCGGTGATTGCGCGCGGCTGTTCAGCCGCGTAGCGATCGGCGAGCCGTTTTCGCCGGGCCCGCGAACGGCGAGCGCTGAAGCGGCCGTTGCGCAGGACGTCGCGGAGCAGGTATTCGTTCGCCTCCTCGTGCCGGCGCTCGATCGCGAGGTCGATCGCCCGTTCGATGCCTTCAACGTCATTGACGTCGTCGACCTTGAGGCGACGAATGAGCTCGTAGCAGGAAATCGCAGCCTCCACGTAGGCAGGATGCTCGTTGTCGAGGGTCATAACCCCTCCTCTCAGGCAATGTCACGCAGATCCCGCGACACTGCCGGTTTTGGTTTTCCCCTCTTTTTGAAGCGCCCGCCATACGGTCGAGTGCCTCCTGGGGCCAACGGCAGTCATCCTCCCACTTCGCCCGGCGGGATGCAAACGGTTGAAGCACGCGGGCAAAACGAAGGGCGGCTGCATCTTTATTGGCACCGGATGAGAGCCTGCTGTGTCAGTTGCCGCTCGCTCCTGCCGGCGGAGCAGTGAGCGGGACGCCATGGAGGCCTCAGATTCCGCTTGAACAACCGCTATTCCGCTCGTTTCGTGGCGCGGGTGGACGATGCGAGTCAGGCGGTGGTTGGTGCGCGGATTGGGTTGCCGGGCAGCTACCGTCGCATCATTGTGAAGGGGCTCCAGGCAGACGGCGAAGAACCCGCAGGTTGCCGCAGAGCCGGCCCTTGGGCTGGAGTCGACGTCGGCGCAGGCAAGGGCTTCGATGTCGCCGTCATCGATGCCGAGGGGCTTGTGGCACCCCCGAAACGGATGGCCGCCGCCAGCGAGGTCGCCGGCTATCTGGATGAGCTGTGTCCAGCGGTCGTCGCGGTCGACAGCCCGATAAGGCCGGCGCCGCCGGGCAGGCTGTCTCGAGACGGCGAGCGCGAGCTGGTCAAGGCTGGTGTGTGCGGAATCCGCTACACGCCCGACATGGAGTCTCTGCGTGGCAACGAGGGCTACTACGGCTGGATCCTCAACGGCCTGCGGCTCTACGAGGCCCTCAGCCGCTCAGCGGTCCTGGGGGAGGCCACCGTGGTCGAGTGCTTCCCGACCGCGAGCTGGTCGCGCCTCGGGGGCCCAAAAGGCAAGCGGACTCGGGCGCGATGGTCGCGCGCAGTGCTGCACAGACAGGGACTGGCGGGTCTGCCTGCCCGGATGAACCAGGACCAGCGCGACGCGGTCGGTGCCGCGATCACCGCGAGGCTGCATGACGCCGGGCAGACCGAGCGCTTCGGCGAGATAGTGGTGCCGCTGGGGTGAGCGGCGTGGGGGAGGGGCTCGCCCCGGGGAGGTCTACATATGTAGGGGTTATCGGGCGTTGGGGGCGGCATTCAAATCCCATCGGGGCCGAAGACTTTGGAACCCGACCCCGTCAAGAGAGCTCGTTCAGGCTTTGCCCGCAGCCTTCTTCGCTTTGGTGATCGCAACCGCGATCGCCGATCCGCAGACCAGCGCGAGCACGGCGATTCCGAGGGCGAGCGGCTTCTTATCTCCCAGGAAGGTGGCGACTGCAGCGGTGATCGCAGCGACGGCTCCCAGCGCCGAGAGCACCACTGCTCCCAGATAGCCCTTCTTGTAGACGACGACATGGTGCCAGCGGACCCGATAGAGCCTGGCAGGCATTTTCGGCTGGGGGTTCGACGGCTGGAGGACCTTCAACATCGATCCGCTCACACGCACGGCCTCCGCTGTGCGGGGCATGCTGGGGTTTCCCCAGGTCGTCGTATTCGCGAGTGCGCGGCGGCCAGTGTCTTTGGACTCGACCAAGAGGAGATTGGGGGGCTCGCCGGGAAACGCCACCATCGGAAGTGACACCGTCTTCTCCGGCACGTCCTTGCTGGGGTACAGGCGGACGATCTTCTTGCCCGAGATCCAGCTCTCCGCCGGGTCGTGCTCGGTTGCGTCGGTCACGCCGTCACGGGCGCGTAGAGACCGACGATCAGGCGCAGGCTGGGGTTGGACAGATGCCGGAGTTGCCCGATGGTCGGCTGAGCTCCCGTGTCCGCGCCGCTCGCCCAAGCGGCAACGCCGAGTGCGTCGGCGAGGAGCTGCGGATCCAGGTCTCCGCTGGCGCGACTGGCGTAGATCTGAGCGCCCAGTTCGCGCGCCGCGCGTCGGATGCCGCGCGGGTCGAACTCGGCGAGACCGGCCGCCCTTCTGTCCGATGCCAGCTCATGGGCGGTGCTGTCGTCGCGAAGGTCGCTGAGTTCCTCGAGGATCTCGCCGATCTTGTCTCGGAAGATCATCCGGTGCCCTGCCGAGTTCCCGGCGATCGTCGGCCGGCGTCCTTCGAAGTCCTCGGAGCTGGCATAGACAACGATTGCGCCCCCTGCACCGCCTCCATCGGGGACGGAGGGAGGCGCGGCGGGCGGGACGCCACCGCCCGGCGGGCCTTCCGGCGGTTCTTCTGGCGGATTGGGAAGCCCGCTGGAAATGCTGAGCCGAGTCGAGTCGCACATCCCGCAGATGAAATCCTGGTTCAGCAAGTCGCGCTCGCCGTCGTCCTGGCAGGCAAACGCGCCACATTCCAAACAAGCCCCCACGGGGTCGTCTTTTCTTAGCGTGATCGCCCTGCAGCTGTAGCAACCGGCAGCCAATTTCTTCTCCGCTCGGCTTGACCGACTCGCGCAAGGATAGCCCGAAGAGTGTTTATTGACCAGAGTTCCCTGCTGCATTTCGCGATCACGGTTTGAGCCAGGCCGGGTTTGACGGAGATCTCGAAGCCAGGATTCCTCCTGGTGGAAGGGAACCGATCAACCCATGCCACGAAAGACGAAATTCCCCGAAGAGCGGCTCGACCGCAGTGCCCGGATGGTCTTCGACTCCGGCCGCCCGATCGCCCACGTGGCCCGCGACCTCGGCATCCATCACGAGACCCTGCGCAAGTGGGTGCGCAAGACCGAAGCCGACGAAGGCAGGCGCTCTGAGCTGCTGAGCAGCCAGGAGCGCGAGGAGCTCGCGCAGTTGCGCAAGGACAACCGCGAGCTGCGCCGCGCCAACGAGATCCTCAAGTCCGCCTCGGCGTTTTTCGCGGCCGAGCTCGACCCACGCCGGACGAAGTGAGCGCGTTCATCGATGAGCACCGCGAGCACTTCGGGGTCGAGCCGATCTGCACGACCCTGGGGACGTCGGCCTCCGCCTACCACGAGCGGGCCAAGGGCGACCGGTCGGCCCGGGCGATCGAGGACGAGCGCCTGCTCGAGCGGATCGCGGAGGTCCACGAGCGCAACTACCATGCCTACGGCTACCGGCGCACCTGGATCGCCCTGCGGCGCCAGGGCGAGCCGGTCGGCCGCGGCAGGGTCCAGCGGCTGATGCGCCAGGCAGGCATCCAAGGCGCCAAGCGGCGCGGAAAGCCGTGGCGCACCACCAAGCCTGATCCGAAGGCCGGCCGCCGACCCGACCTGGTCGAGCGCGACTTTCAGCGCCACCGCGCCGGACCGACTCTGGGTCGGCGACTTCACCTACCTGCGCTCCTGGGAGGGGATGAGCTACTTCGCCTTCGTGATCGACGCCTTCAGCCGCCGCGTCGTCGGTTGGCAGCTCGCCTCCCACATGCGCCCGACCTGGTGCTCGACGCCCTGCGGATGGCGCTCGGCCAACGTGACCGCGGCGCCGACTTCGAGCTCGTGGCCCGTACGGACCGCGGCAGCCAATACACCTCGGCCGACTACACCCAGGAACTGGACGACCACGGCGTCCTCGCCTCAGTCGGGAGCGTCGGCGACGCCTACGACAACGCGATGGCCGAGAGCTTCGTCGACACCTTCAAGACCGAGCTGGTCGCCGATCGTTCCTGGCGCTCGCGCTCCCAGCTCGAGCTGGCCGTCGTGGAATACGTCAGCTGGTTCAACCACGAGCGCCTGCACGAATCCCTCGGAGACATCCCTCCCGTGGAGTTCGAGGACCTATACGTTCGACAGGGGTCAACTGAGCATCCCCTCTTGAATTGGAAACCAACAAAAACGGTCTCCGTCAAACCTGGTCCGGCTCACCCCCGCAAATGGGGCCTTTCTGATGCCTAGCCACCTCCACCGCAAGGGCCTGCGGGCATCACTTTGTCTCGAACTTAGATCACCGCACCTGTCGGTCGATATCGAGTCCGCCTAGAACGAGAGCCGCCCGATCCGGTTCGCGACGAGTCCGGCAAGCAGACCCAGCGCCAGCAGCCCGACCAGGTTGGCGACGTAGCCGATGCCGGCGACGAGCGCGTGCGAGTGACCGGGAAGCTCGGCGCCGCCGACGTTGACCGTGGCGCTGAGGATCCCCACCGTCGCCTCGCCGAGCAGACACCAGGTGGCCGGCCAGCCCGCGTGCAGGACCAGGTAGCCGACAACGACGCAGGTCAGAGCAAACAGCAGCCCGGACAGGGCCGCGATCAGCCGCCCGAAGCTCTGGCCGTAGCCAGTGGTCGCACCCCAGACCCGGAACCAGAGCGCGTCGTGACCCGCCACCGTCGCTTTTCGTTCGGCGAGGTACTGGGCGTCGGCGATCTGTCGCCGAAACACCGGCGCCAAGCCGCGAACGTCCTGGACGGGCGAGCGGAGAAGCTCCGCCGCCGGGATGTATGTGCCAAGGGGCGTGATGCGTCCCGACTGCCGCGGCCATTCGCAGTGCGAGACGGAGACGTCGTCGAACACCGACCCGAGGATCCCGCTTCCAGCGAGCCCGACCCGGTCGAACCGGCAGCGTGAGAATCGGCAGCGTGAGAATCCGGGCAGCCCGGACATCGGTCCCATGCACTCGCACTCAATGAAGTGGGCCGAGCCGATCATCGTCCCGTCCAGACTCAGCTGCTGAAACTCGAGGCCGCGGAAGGCCGACGAGGCCAGCTGCGCCCGGTCGAACGACACTTCGTCCAAGCGACCCCCGCGCCACTGGAGCCCGTTGGCGTCGATGCCCCATGAGCCGCGGCGGACCGACACGTCGATGAGGCTGGTGTCGATCAGGCGCGCTCCTTTCAGGTCGCAATCGTCGATGGTCGTCCGCTCGATGCGCGTTCTCGACCAACGGGAGTTGGCGAATCGGCAGCCCACGAAGCGACCCTCCAGGGATACGTCGGTCATCGAGGCACGGTCGAAAACACACTCCTCGACCACGCTGTCGCGCCAAATCGTCCGATCGCAGATCGCGCCGGCGAAGGAGGCGTGTCGGATGGTCACAGCGGCGAATTCCGACCCCGTCAGGTTGGCATGGTCGAGCGTGACCCCATCGAGGTCGCAGTTCGAGAAGTCACGGCCGCGAAGGTCAAGACCGCTCAACTGGGCCGCCGAGAGATCCCAACGCGGCTGCCCCGATTCCTCTCGGTACCGGCTCCACTCCCGGGGCCCGGCGACCAGGCTGTTCAGCGTCTCCCTTTCCACGTTGCGCTACAGGTCGGCGTGGGTCGCGAGGGTCCAGGCCCGGTCCTCCAGCGCGCTAGGCAGCCGCCTCAATTCGGCGAGCTCGCGCTCGCGCTCGTCGCTGAGGGATGAGATATCCCTCAGCTGCGCATCCGTGTAGCCGGGGTGAGTGACCACTTCGGCGATCTCGTCCTCGTCGAGACCGGCCCCGCCGACCATCGCCAGCAGCGCCTCCAGCGGCAGCCCTTTCGTCGTCCAGCCGCGGATAATTCTGTCCGGACTGCGAACGCCGGCCGGGGCTGGCCCGGGTGCCCCGGCGCGGATGGGGAGCCCGTACTCCCGGGCCAGATCCAGGTAGGTCTGCGCGAAGCGTGGATCGCGGTGATAGCCGTGGTGCGTGTCGAGATGGCTCGGCATCCTGCCGAGCAGCTCGCCGACTCGCTCGATCTGCGCCCGCCACTCCCGCTGCACGTCCTCCGGGTCCACGTCTCGTGGAAGCGGGTGGGGGTGGAACGTACCCGTACGCGGATCGACTATCGAGCTGCCGCGAGTCAGCGGCGCGGTCGCCCCGGTGATTTGCAGGTGCACCCCCGCACGCGAGGCAACGGGGCCACCGCCATGCTCGGTGATCGCGCGCTCGACGTCCTCCGCCGTCGCCATCACGGAGGTGCTGGATACTGCGCCCGCGGCGATCAGCTCCGAGATCCCACGGGAGACCTCGAGAGTGAGGCCGAAGTCGTCCGCGTTGACGATCAGCCGAGTCATCCCAGATCGTCTGGCCAACTCACTCCGCCGGCAGCTCCATACAGCGCGGCCGCCCCTTCGACGAGGTGACGGCGGCCGGTCTCCCACCTTTCGATCTCGGTCCCCGCGAGGGGCTTCGAAGCCGTGTACTGCTCGACGTAGTGAAGTGTCCGGTCGACCACGCTCGGCAATCCCTGGACGAGGCCGCCGGCGAGCACGAGGCGATGCGGGTTGACGATCGTCAGCAGGGTCGAGAGGGCGAGCCCGAGATGCTGCGCCGCCATCTCCAAGACAGTTTCGGCGATCGGGTCATCGTCCTGGAGCCCGGCCGCCATCAGCGAGTAGTCGAGCGACGTCGGATCGTGCCCCGTCTCGGCGAGGGTCGCCAGGGCGCGTCGCAGCGGCGTCTCCTCACCAGGCGATTTCGCCTGCGGCTTGAGGAGCTGCTGACGGTACTGGGACACCATGTGATCGCTGATCGCCGGCCGTGACGCGTACACCTCGAGTACCCCTCGCGCCATCAGGCCGGGCGAGAATGGACCCATCGGGTTCATCACCAGGCGCCCGAGAATCCCCGCGTGGCCGCGGCCAAGGAGCGGCTTCCCGTCCACGACCGTGAAACCGCCGATTCCCTCGTCGAGGTAGACGTAGCTGACGGTTTCGTCCGCACTCCTGCCGGGATCGGCTCGCCACAGGCACTCCATGTCATGTGCGAGCCGCACCTCGACGTCGAGGTGCTCCGAGAGAAGCCGGGCTCCGTCGATCGGACGCCTGATGCCGAGCCTGCCGGCTGAGATCACCTTGCCGTCAGCGAGGGCCCCGGGGAGCGCCACCATCAGACAATCCGGGGGCTCCGGCATGCGGCTCCAAGCAGCAGCCCGGACCTTCGCGGCCAGAGCAGTGAAGAGCGCCTCGCCGCTCTCGTCGCGCGTCTCCATCGGGATATCGAGCGGAGCCATCTCCGTCGTCGCGCGCATGCCGCTATTGGCGGTCTCTTCGAGGATGACCAAATCGGCCCCGACGCACTCCAAGCAGACTACGCAAAGCGACATCGTCACTCCGTTCCGTGGCGCGCGTCCTCGTCGCGAGCAAGGGCCGCGGCGCCGATCAAGCCGGCGTCGTTTCCGAGCTTCCCCAGACGAACCTCGGCCGACCCGACCACCCGTCGGTGAGCGCCGTCTTCGACTCCCCGCCGAACCCCTCTCATCAGAGGATCGCCCTTCAGCTCCGCGGACAGCAAGCTAAGGCCGCCGCCGACGGTGACCAAGCTCGGGTTCAACACGTTCATCGCGCAGGCGAGGCCCCTGCCCAACCAGCCGCCAGCCGTCTCGAGCACGGAAAGGGCCGTGCCGTCCCCCTCGCGCGCGGCCTCACCCAGGCTCTCGATCTCGCCATCTCCGCCGATTGCCTTCCAAGCCGCGCATATCGCCGGGGTCGCGACCAAAGTCTCCACGCATCCTTCGCGGCCGCAGCTGCAGCGGACGGTGGGCTCGTCTGTGATCTTGATGTGGCCGAGATAGCCGGCGAACCCGGAATCACCGCGGACCAACTGGCCTTGGAAGACGGCGCCGCAGCCCACTCCGGTGCCGACGACGGCATGAATGTGGGAAAAGGGCCAACTCGCCTCTCTCGCTGCCAGCGAATACTCACCCCAGGTGGAGGCCAGGCCATCGTTGACGACGTGGACCTGCACCGCTCTCCCCGTCCACTCTTTAAACAGAGAATCCCAGGAGATGTTTTCGTAGCCCTGGAAATGCCCAGCCCGCAGCACGGTCCCGTGCGGGTCCACCGAGCCGGTGGTGCTGATCCCAATCTGACCGAGGGGGGCATCCTCGCTGTCGGCCTTGCCGAGGATGTCTTTCACCACCTCGACGAGAGCGGTGAACTCCTGCTTAGGAATGGCAACCGGGGCCATCACCTCGAGCCGATCAGAACCGGCCCGGTCGACGAGGGCCCACTTAACAGATGAGCCGCCGATATCCAGGGCAAGGTGCGGTTTGCCGGAAGCCATCTAGCTGATCCCTACGAGCTCACTGTGTGACGACGGCGAAACTGTAGGGGCCAAGCCCGTCCGATGCCTCGCCGCTTGAATAGAGGATGGAATCTACACCGAATGGCCTGGGCATGACCGTCATTCTGCCGAGGTTCGCGATCAAGCCATGCGAGCCGGCGGAGACTTCGAAGCAGGATCCCTGCAGGGCCATCGAGGGGCCACCGCCGACCTCCGCCCAAGCATTCGCGACGGCCGCCATCGCCTCGAGCAACTCACGCATCTCTCTTCGCGTCCGTCGCGTTTCCGGGCTATTCCAGAAATACGAAGGCAGCGGTACGCGGTTCAGCCCCCGGGGATCCGCGTCGGCATCGAGCCGCTCGAGCGCCTCGGGCTCGAAGCCGACGAGCGCCGGCAGATAAACGCACGGATTGAGCGACGCGAAGGCGCAGAGCGCAGTGGCCAGCTTCGCCACCCGGATCGGATCGAGCGGGAATATCGCCCGGAGGATGCGGGTAGCGGAGAGGTTGAGCTCGTAGACGTTGCCGTCGACGACCCGGAACTCCCCTCCGGCGCGCCTGGCTAGCGGTCCCAATATCTCGAGGTGTCGCGGCCGGATCGAGTGGGAGCGGAGCAGGATGCCGTCGTGAGTACGGAATCCGCGCAGGGCGGTCCAGCCGCGCTCCCCGGCCTCGGTAACGTGGCGCGCGATCAGTTCCGGATCGCCACGGTCAAGCGCCGAGTAGATCACCGCGGGAAAGGCGAGGTCGGTCAGAATCGCCGCCGAGTCCCGGAGAGCCGGCTCGTACATCAGCGTCTGGGCATCGACGTCGAGTTGGGGGTAGGGCGAGAGGCCGTGGGCTTCCACGCGCGGAACGATCGCGCCCAGAAGGCGGGCGCTCTCGGGGTTGTGGCGGACCGGGCCGCTCGGATCCTTCCCGTAGTACGCGGGGGCGTCGAGGCGGACGCCGTGGACGCCGTGCTTGGCGAGCTGAGACAGGTGCCGGTCGATCTCCGCCTGGACTGACGAATCGTCCAGATCGATGTCGAACGCGGCCTCGGAAAAGGTCTGCACGATCTCAAGCCTTCCCGCCGATCCAGGGCAGGGCTGGTAGCGATTCCATCCTCGCGGGCCGAGCGAGGCGGTTGGCGTCCCCACCGCCGAACGGGTGTGAAAAAGTCGCCGCGCCTCGTGGGCTGCACCCGAATCGGCCAGTTCCCGAACCCATCGATGCCCCTTCCCCACGTGGTTGTAGATTCCGTCGACTATGAGGCGATACCGCGCTGCCGCGGTGCCGATGTCCGACCAGGAGGCGAGTTCGGGATCGCAGGCGACCCAGTCGTCGCAGGCGAACCCGGAATCGCCGGAGGACGGGCCGAAGGGAAGGACATGGAGCCCCGATCCCTCGGGTACGAGATCGCGAATCGCCTCGAGCGTCAGCGATAGCCCGGTTCGCCCCGACTCGTGCCCAGCCAACATCGCGGGATAGGTGCTGGTGATGAGCATCTGCGAGCGGCCCTGCCTACCCTGATCATAGGAGAAGAGCTGATAGATGGAGCCTTCGCTGAGCGACAGTGGCTAAAGGAAACGAGCCGCGCTGAGCAAGGCCATCGGAGGCTGGGCACGGGCGGCACCCACCCACGTTGGCAGCACCGCAGTCTCCAGGTTGAGGCCAAGCCGATTATCTCTGCGCGGGTGCCGTGGCACGACGTCCTACGGCGTCGAGGCGGTTCCGTTTCGTTGGACCATGCGCAATGGAGCCGAGGTGATCCGCTGGGGCAAGAAATGGGGCAAGGTGCCCCACAGACTCCAGCCGATCCCAGCCGATCTCGATCTCGCGTTAACCCGCTTGAAACCGTGCCCCACGTAGCTCGGCGTAGTCTCGGGTCCGGGCTCATAACCCGAAGGTCGCGGGTTCGAATCCCGCCCCCGCTATAGGAAAGGCCCCGGAAACGGGGCCTTTTTCGTGTCCCCGGGGCGAGGTGCTGGAGCCGGCAGCGGGTACCAATCGGGTACCAATTTTTGGCTGTCCCGGCTTGCCTGGGATCTCCGACCGCTTGAGCAGCTGTCTTATGTCGGTTGCTGGGAGGCCTGATCCGATTTCTCCGGAGCAAGGAGTCGCTCTCATGGCGTAGCCGTTGGAAGTTTGCCCTCGTTTGAAGGACTCGCATTTGCGGGGTTTTTGTTTGCTCGGCAGCGCAGACAGAAGGGTGAAAATCGGCCTAGGGGCAACAATCAGCGGTCGAGCCAGCGGTGGGTGCGCTCGGTCGAGCGCGCCGTGGGGGTGGTCGAGCGCTTCCGCCTCCCGCCGGCGCTGCTCGAGTTTCAGCGTCTGGAAGCAGAAGCGCTGGAGGTCGATCGGCTGTCGCAGCCGCACGACCGGCAGTTGCCGCGCCAGCCCTTCGGTGCGCCGCCCGACCCGGTCGTTCATCACCACCACGGCGTCGCAGGCGTTCTCGGCCTGTGGCGGCGACTGGAGCGGATAGGCGACCGAGTGCGCGACGAAGACGCGCACCGCTTCGGGATAGCGCTCGGCCAGGGCGTAGGCGGTGACGGCATCCTGGGCGAGGACCGCGTCACACTCGTCGGGCAGCTGCGCGCTGCGACTCTCGACCCGGATGCCGCGCTCGCGAGCATGCTCGGCCGCGGGGCCCTCCAGCAGCGTGTGGACGACAACCTCGTGCCCGAGGCGCTGCAGGCTCTCGGCGACGGTGAACACGTAGGTCTCGGTTCCGCCGAACCCGATCAGCTGCTCGTGGCTGACGACGATGCGCACCTGGCGAACCTACCCGAGGCCGGCGAGCGCTCGGGCGACCGCCTGCGGTGCTGTGCCGACGCCCATGACCACGCAGATGTCGCCGGCGCCGAGCCGCGGCTCGAGGTGGCGCCGGGCCACCTGCGGCGTGGCGGCCCAGAGCGCTGGCGGACCGGCGACGGCGTCGGCGACGATCTGTCCAGACACGGACCCGTCGTCCTTACCAGCCTCGCTGCCGGCGAAGACGTCGAGGACGACGACCTCGTCGGCGGCCGACAGCGCCGCCCCTAGCTCGGATGCCATTTCACGGGTGCGGGAGTAGAGCAGGGGCTCGAAGACCGCGACGATTCTGCCGGGCGTCAGCGTGCGCAGCGCCGCCAGCGAGGCGCGGACCTCGTTGGCGTGGATCGCGTAGTCGTCGAAGACGCGGGCGCCGCCGGCGCTGTGGCCGATCGGCTCCAAACGCCGGCGGGCGCCGGGGTAATCGCGCAGCGCAGCGGCGGTCGCGGCGGCGTCGAGACCGGCCAGGCGGCAGGCCTCCAGCGCAGCCGCCGCGTTGGCCGCGTTGTGGGCGCCCGGCACCGGCAGCTCGACCTCCCGCTGGCGCCAGCGGAAGCGCGAGCCCGCGGGTCCGAGGTGCAGGTCGCGGACCTGCCGCTCAGGGTGGGTGAGGACCGTGCCGCATCGGGAGCCGAACTCCGCGAACGCCGCCTCCAGCGCCTCGCGCGAGCCGTACTCGCGCATGTGCTCGACGGCGACGTTGGTCACCACCCCGATCTCGGGGGCGAGGGCGAGGAAGGTCCGGTCGGACTCGTCGGTCTCGACGACCAGCCACTCGCCCGGCTCCCAGCTAGAGCTCGGTGAGCCGTCGCGGAGGGGGGCGCCGATCACGTAGCTGGGGCGGAGGCCGCTCCGGCGCATCGCCCAGACGGTCATCCAGGCGGTCGTGGTCTTGCCGTGGGTGCCGGCGATCGCGACGCAGCGGCGCAGCCCCGCGAGCTCGGCCAGCAACTCGCCGCGGCGCAGCTCGCGCAGGCCCAGCTCGCGGGCGCGGGCGCGCTCGACGTTGTCGACGGCGACCGCCGAGGAGTAGACGAGCTCGCCCTCCTCGGGCACGTTCGCGGCCGCGTGGCCGACGCTCACGGAGACGCCATCGAGGCCGGGGTCGTGGGCTCGGTCGGAGCCGGTCACCACCGCGCCGAGCTGGGCGCAGGCGCGCGCGAGGCCGCTCATCCCGGTGCCGCCGGCGCCGACGAAATGGAGCCGGCGGCCGTGCCAGTCAGCCTCTGCGGACATCGCCGGGAGCTTAATTCGGGGCCCAATGGCGTGATTAGATTGCGCGATGCGCTCGTCCCGGGAGCCCGCCGAGGGTGGCCTCGACCACGACGCCCTGGGCCCGTTCGCGGTCACCGTCCAGAGCGTCAGCTTCGTCGGCCCGGCGTTCTCCGGCCTCTTTCTCTTCCCGGTGATCGCGATCTTCGCCGGCGTCTCGGTGGCGCTCGCGTTCCTGATCGCCGGCGCGATCATCCTGATGCTCGCCGTCTCGCTCGGCACGCTCGCCGAGCGACTGCCCTCGGCGGGCGGCTACTTCACCTACGTCACGCGGGCGGTCGGCGAGCGCGCGGGCTTGCTCGTCGGCTGGATCTTCCTGATCTACGCGCCGATCGCCCCCGGCTTCATCGTCGCCTACACGGCCCACGTCTGCGTCGACGCCCTGGCCGCCGAATACGGCGTCCACGTCCCGTGGTGGCCGGTCTTCGTGGTCGCGATCCTCTTCGTCACCGTCGTCGTCTACAACGGCATCCGGCTCTCGACCAACTGGCTGATCGGCCTCGGACTGGTCGAGGTCGCGGTCGTGCTCGGGCTGGCGCTGTGGGGCTTCGCCGATCCCGGTCCCGGGGGGTTCTCCTTCGACCCGATCTCGCCCTTCGGCGGCGCCGGGCTCGAAGGCATTTACCTGGGGGTCGTCTTCTCGCTGTTCGCCTACGCCGGCTGGGAGGGCTCGGTGCCGCTGGCCGAGGAGAGCCGGCGGCCGCGCCAGTCGGTGCCGCTCGGCCTCGTCTGCGCGGTGTTGTTCCTGGTGGCGCTGTTCGTGTTCACGAGCTGGGGGTTGATGCTCGGCTGGGGCACCGACGCGCTGCCGTCGCTGCTGTCCTCCGAACAGGCGCCGCCGTTCGTGCTCGCCCAACAATGGTGGGGCGACGGCTGGGTGCTGGTCCTGCTGGCGCTGCTCAACTCGGTGGTCTGCGCCTCGATCGCCTCGTTCGGGACGGTCAGCCGGATGTGGTTCGCGATGGCGCGCTCGGGGCTGGGCCCGGCGCGGCTGGCGCGGCTGAACCCGCGGACGCGCGTGCCTGGCAACGCGGTGCTCGCGCAGGGCGCGCTGAGCCTGGCGGTCGGCCTCCTGTTCGGCCTCTGGCTCGGGCCCGACGATGCCTTCCAGACGCTGATTCTCGTCGTCACCCTGGCCGGGATCGCGCTCTACCTCTCCGGCAACGTCGCCGTGACGCTGCTGGCCCGCCGCGAACGCCGGGCGACCAAACGGGTCTTCGCCTGCATCGTCTTCCCGGTTCTGACCAGCGCCGCGGTGCTCTGGGTCGGATACAAGTCGCTCGACCCGCTGCCGCCGGCGCCCGAGCGCTACGGCGCGATCGCGGCGCTCGCCTGGATGGCCCTCGGGGCCGCCGTCGCGATCGTCGCGCACCGCCGCGGCACCGGCAGCTGGTCGGCCGACGCCCGGCTCGGCCTAGAGGAACGGATGGCGCTGGAGCTGGCCGCCGAGCCCGAGGGCTAGCCCGTCACCCAGAGAGCTTTGGGTTCGGTGATTTCGAAGGTGCCGTACCAGCGGAGTGCGGTGAAGCAGCCGTTTTTCCCGCCTACTTTCTGGACGCGACCGGCGTTGGAGTACATGACGGCCGGTTTACCGGGGTTCAGGTTGGTGGGGGACACGCGGAACGAGTACTGCGCGGTTTTGCTTTTGTATTCGCACTGTTCGATCTCGGTCCCGCAATCGATTTTAAAGCTCAGCGGGGCCCAGACGATGGCACCCCCTACATTCACGAAGCTGGCCGTGGCTGTGACGGTTTCAGAGCCTTTTTCCGTTTTGACCGTCACCGTGCAGTTGGTGGGTTTGAGCGTTTTGCACCCGGTCATGGTCATCGAGAAGCCTTCGATGTTGAGCGGATTCGCCGCTTCTTCTTTCGTTTTGAAGCTGAAGGTCCCACCGGTGCAGTCGACGCCGGTTTTTACTTTGTCGTTTTCGGTCAGGAACAAGGAGATGCCGCCCGTGGCCGCGGATGCCGTTCCTTTCACCATTTGGCCGGCTTTGTAGGATTTTCCTTTCGGGCACACGCCTTTCACCGGGTCTTCTTCGCAGAGCCGGGTAGTCTCGGTGTCGCCAACCGCCAGGCTGGTCGCTGCGGCTTCATAGGTCGCTTCGAAGAGGGAGTTGCCTTTCGCGGTTCCATTGGTTTTTTCGCCGGTGCCGCTGAGGGGGCATGACCCTTCGTCTTTGCTCACCGTGTAGTGGAGGCTCCCTAGTTCCTCGGTGATCTTGATCTTCTGGGGAGCTTCTCCCTGGTTCGTGTAGGTGATGCTGGAGAGTCCGCTCTGGCTGCCGATTTTCGCGTCGCAGGTGTTCGCCGCGGCGAGGATCTCGATGCTTTCCCCACTGGGACAAGAGATGTCGGCGGTGCCTTTGAATTTGCCTTCTCCGAGGCTTTCGCCTCCGTGGAAGACGTATTGGCAGCCGTGCGTTTCGACCGTGGCGCTCAGCCCCGACGCTTTGCATTCGGAATACGCGGGGGTCACGGTCAGGGTTTCGGAGGGTTCTTCCAGTTCGCCGCTGAAGGTCGCGTGGCTGCAGGAGACGCTGAGGAGACCGCCTTCGAGGCTGAACGTCTGGGCTTCCTGCTGTTCGCCGCTGACAGCCCCTGGGAAATTGAAGGTTTCGAAGACCGTTTGGGCCACCGCGAGCTGGACGCCGATCCAGAGCAAGGCTGGAAGGGCGCCAAGCAGAACGAGCTTGGTCAGACGCCGCATCGCCTCGTCGGGGCTTTTCGCATTGCCGGCAGAATGCCGAACTAATATCAGAAGGAGTTCATATAATCAAGATCTGCTAAGCGATTCGAGCTTGGGTCACTCTGCTTCGCTGCTCAAACGTCCTACCGGGCCAGATAGCCGCCGTCGACTGGGAGGATCGTTCCGGTTATGAACGAGGCGGCGTCGGAGGCGAGGAAGCAGATTGCCTCTGCCACCTCGCTGGGCTCGCCGAGCCTTCCCATCGGATGGGCGGCGCGCATCGGCTCGACGTAGTCGTCGGGCAGGGCCGCTACGGCCTCGGTTCGGATCGTGCCCGGGGCGACGGCGTTGACGCGGATGTTGCGGGGCGCGAGTTCGACTGCCAGGTGCTTGGTCAGGCCGGAGGCGAGGAACTTGGCGGGGCCGTAGACGGCTTAGTTGGACTGGCCGGCGAGGCCGGAGATCGAGGAGAGGCAGACGATCGAGCCGCCCTCGGGTCCCATCGCTTCGATCGCGAACTTGCAGGTCAGGAACATGCCGCGGCCGTCGATCGCCATCACCTGCTCCCACTCCTCGGCGGTGGCCTGCTCGAGACCGGGCTCGTCGACGTCGTTGAGAACCAGCCGCGCTCCCTCGCGGGCGAAGACCTCGGCGCTCGCCCGGCCGATCCCCTTGGCAGCGCCGGTGACGATCACCGACTTCCCGTCCACTCGTCCCGGGCTCATCGCGGGCTGACGCTAGCGCGGCGCTAGCCGGTCCACCAGTCGCGCCGGCCTTGGACGTCCTCGCGCGGGGACTCGCCGAGGTGGGGGGCGCCGATGACCAGGATCTCGAGGCCGTCCGGGCCGGCCTCGTAGCCGCGCCAGGTGCCTGGCGCTACGCGGACCGCATCCCACTGCCGAAGCTCGACGATCTCGTCGTCGAGCTTCATCCGGCCGCCGCCGCGGAGGACCACGTAGACCTCCTCCTGCGTTCTGTGAGTGTGGCCGTAGGGGAAGCGGTAGCCGGGCGGGACGTGCTGGTAGCCGAGGCCGGATTGCTCGAGTTCGAGGGCCTCGGTCGCGAGGCGGAACTCCAGGTCCGGGGAGCCGTCGAAGTTGGGACCGACGTCGTCCAAATCCTCCCTCAGGTTCTTGAGGGTGAAGGCCATGGCGCGATCCTATGGCAGCCCCCACCGCGGGGCCGTCATCGGTGGTCGTCGGCCCTAGCCGGGGAGACCCGAAAGGGGCCGCTGGGAGCGCGGCGGACCTAGAGTCCAGGAGGTGACCCGGTCCGAGGCACAGCCTTCATCTCGAGCTCTGGAGGAGATTCGGCGCCTGGCCGGGCCCGCGGCCGCGATCCGCAGCGTCGTCCGCCTCGCGGGTGGCCAGCACGCGGACACCTGGAGAGTCGACACCGAAAGCCCGGCGACGAGCGTCGTCGTCCGCGAGTTTCCAGTGGGTGACGACGCTCCCCTGAACGAGCAGCGTGTGCTGCGGGCTCTCGATGGGCTCGGTGGGCTGGCGCCGATGGCGCTCGGCGGCGATCTGGATGGGCGCTGGTCTGAGCGGCCGACTTCCCTGATCAGCTGGCTCGAGGGGCGGGCGGAGATCGCGCCGGCGGACCCAAGCGGCTGGTCGCGGCAGTTGGGGAGGGCGCTCGCGGCTGTTCACTCGGTGCCGGAGGAGAGGCTCGGGGAGCTGCCGAGGGCGCTGGAGGGGCAAGGAGGCTCGCAGAAGATCCTGGGCGGGCCGCTGGCGGCTGAGGTCCGGGATCGGTGGGGTGAGATCGCGGCAGCGCCGGAGGTGCTCGCGCATGGCGACTACTGGTCGGGCAACGTCGTCTGGCGGGACGGCAGGCTCGCCGGCGTAGTCGACTGGTCGGGCGGGTCGCGGGGTCCGCGGGGCTACGACCTCGGCTGGTGCCGCCTCGACCTCGTGATCCTCTTCGACGAGGAGATCGCCGACGAGTTTCTCGTGGCCTACGAGGGTGAGGCGGGCAAGGTGGCGGACGTGCGCCTTTGGGATTGCTGGGCCGTCGCTCGATCCGAGGACTCCGTTGCCTCCTGGGTTCCGAACTACCGGCCGCTGGGCCGCGCGGACCTCGACGAGGCGGCGCTTCGGCGCCGCCACCGGGAGTGGACGGAGCGGCTCGGGAAGCGGCCTGGGTAGCAGGGCTCAGAGCAGCCCGCGCCTGGTCGCCTCGGCGACCGCCGCCGCCCGGGTCGGTAGCCCGAGCTTGGTACGGACGTTGGCGACGTGGCGGTGGACCGTGTGCGGGCTGAGCACGAGGCGCTCGGCGATCTCGCCGTCCGAGAGGCCGCTGGCGACGAGGGTCAGCACCTCGGTCTCGCGGCTGGTCAGCTCGGTCGCCGCGAGCGGCGCCCGGCCTGCTGTTGGCGCTGCCGCGACAACCGCGCCGCCGTCGACTCCGAGCGCGCTCAATGCCGCCCGCAGGACCGCGTCGGAGTCGCCGAACCAGGGGTAGTGGTCGGCTCCGTCGAGCGCGACGAGGCTCGCCCCCGGCAGCTCGGCGGCCAGATCGCGGCCGAGCTCGAACGGGATCGAGCGGTCCTGGCGGCGATGGAGAACGATCGCGGGCGCCTTCACGGCGGCGACCTGCGCGGCGGCGTCGAACGCGTATACCGCCTCGAGCGAGCGCGCCGCCTGCTCGGCGTCGGACACCTGGCGCTGGTAGGCGACGAAGGCGTCGCGCTCGGCACCGTCGGCGCTCGGCATGAAGACGTCGGCCAGGATCCGGGACCCGAGCCCCCAGTGTTCGCGCACGAGGTCGACCATCGCCCGCCGGGTGCGGTAGTCGGCGATCGAGCTGCCCGAGGCGTAGCCGCCGTAGACCAGCAGCCGCTCGACCTGTTGGGGGCGGGCGGCGGCGAAGGCGACGCCGACCGGGGCGCCGGAAGAGCCGGCGAAGAGGTCGACCGGGGCGGCGGCGTAGGCATCCATCACCGCGGTGAGCGCCTCGACCCCCGCGTCGAGCGTCGCTGGCCCGGGCCCGCCATCGGCTGAGAGGCCGGTTCCCGGCGCGTCGTAGCGGATCACCGTGCGGTGGCGGCCGAGGGCTTCGACGAAGGCGCGGAAGCGCGGGTCGCGCCAGTTCAGCTCGAGGTGGCTCATCCACCAGCCGCAGAAGACGAGCGGCGGTCCCACGCCGCTGCGCGCCCAGGCGATGCGGCGCCCTCCCTCCTCGGCGAAGCGGATCTGCTGCTCTTCCACCGCTTCAGCTTAGGAGGTGGCAGGGCCCAGGATGGCCGGAAGCGGCCAGCCAAGATGGCCGGGAAAGGCGAAGACGGCGACGCGGCGCCGAGCTTGAATCGGGGCATGCCAACTGACACCAAAGAGAAACCTCAGAACCAGCCCGTCGCGGTCGCCGAAAGCCGCCTGACCGCGACCCTCTACAACCCGTCTCTCTGGGCCGCCGAGAAGCTCGGAATGGCCTCGCGCCGCCGTCGGCTTCTCGCCGGTGCCCGCGGCGCCGTGCTCGAGATCGGTGCCGGGACCGGCCTCAACCTGCGCCACTACCCGACCGGCCTGGAGCGGCTCGTCCTGCTCGAGCCCGGCGAGCTGATGGCCGACCGCATCGACCTCTCGCGCGCCCCCAGCGGGGTGCCGACCAGGATCGAGCGCGCCCCGGCCGAGCAGCTCCCCTTCGCCGACGAGAGCTTCGACACCGTCGTCTCCACCCTCGTCCTCTGCACCGTCTCCAACCCGGCTCGCGCCGTCGCCGAGGTGGCCCGGGTGCTGAAGCCGGGCGGCCGTCTGCTCTTCTGCGAGCACGTCGGCGCCGACCGCGGCTGGCGGCGGGCGATGCAGCGCCGCTCGGCGCGAGCCTGGGCGGCCTTCGCCGACGGCTGCCGCTGCGACCGGCCGACGCTGGCGACGATCGAGGCCCAGCTGCGCGTCGAGTCGGTCGAGCACGGCCGCTGGCGGGCGATGCCGGCGATCGTCAAGCCGCTGGTTTGGGGCAGCGCCGTGGCTTGAGTCGCGGCAACAGCGCTGCCGGCGCACGCCGCCTCGCGGCCGCGGTCCAGAGACCACCGGCGTAGGCCGCGTTGTCCATCAATCGAAGGCAGCCGACGAGCGGACCTGCGAGCCGCGGGCCGCTGCGGCCGAGGCCGGTGGTGACCGCGTCAGCGGCCAGCGCCAGGGCGAGAAGGCGCCGCAGCCGGCGGCTGGAGAGGGCGGCCACGGCTGTCAGCGGCAGCCACTCGCGGCTGAGCGCGTGGGCCAGCCGCAGGGAGGCCTGGAAGTGCTCGCCGGCGACCGCCCGGGCCTGGGATTGGCGCGAGCCGCCCGGCTCGGGGCCCCGCGTGGCTCGCCAGCTGTCAAGCGCCAGCACCGCGGCGCTCGACAGGGGGCTGTGCAGCGCCGCCAGCCAGATCAGATACGAGGCCGGGCTGGCGCGTAGCGGCGCCGCCGCCCCGGGATGGCGGTCTTCGATCTCGGGCGCGGCCGTTCCGTAACCCCATCGCTGGCGCAGGAGCGCCGAGAGGCTCGGGCGCGGGCTGTGCTCGATCTCGACCTGGGGGACGTAGCGAACCAGGTGACCTGCGGCCGCCAGCCGCCAGATCAGGTCGACGTCCTCGCCGAAACGCAGCGACTCGTCGAAGCCGCCGAAGGAGAGCAGCGTCTCGCGCCGCCCGACCAGGGCCGCGGCGGGGAGGTAGCCGACCTGCAGGCCGTGTCCGACGACGCCTGGCAGCGGCCCGAGGTCCAGCGGCGAGAAGCGGCGCTCGTAGCGGGCGACCCGCGAGTCACCTTCGGCGCTGCGGACGCGGGGACCGACGACCGCAAGATCGGGGTCGGCTTGCAGCAAAGCGGCGAGGCCGTCGCTCCAGCCGATCTCGACCAGGCAATCGGCGTCGACGAAGGCGACCAGCTCGCTGCGCGCAGCCCGCAGGCCGGTGTTGCGGGCGCCGCCAGGACCCTGGGTGCCGGTGTTGGCCACGACCCTGGCACCGGCCGCAGCAGCCAGCTCGCCGGACCCGTCGGTCGAGCGATCGTCGACGACGATCACCTCGCCGCGCGGCAGCAGGGACGCGATCAGGTCCGCCAACTCGGGACCGCCGTTGTGAACCGGGATCACGGTGGTCAGCTCGACCGCCGTGGGGGCCGGCGGTGGCAGCGGCGCGATCATGCCGGTACCGCTGAGCTCGCGCGCCAGGGCGTCGGCGTCGGCCTCGAGCGGCTCGCCGGCGAGGATCGCATCGAGGATGCGGGCTTCCCGTTCGTTGAGCCGAACGCGCTTCGGCGGCGTCCCGCCGGCCAGCAGCCGCCCGGTCTGCGAGCGCTGCACAGAGGGGTCGAGCTCGAATTTCGGAGCCATGCTCGGTTCAATATCGGCATCGCGCGGCCGTTGGCTGAGCGGCGCTGGTTCAGATGCCGCGCCAGGAGCCCCGCTACGCTCGGGGTCGTGACCGCCCAGCAGCTCGAGAGCCTCGCGCACCTGCGCCGCGCTCGCGACCGGATCGACCGCGAATACGCGCAGCCGCTCGACGTCGAGGCGCTCGCGCGGACGGCGCTGATGTCGCCGGCGCACTTCTCGCGGCAGTTTCGCGCCGCCTACGGGGAGACGCCTTACGGCTACCTGATGACGCGGCGGATCGAGCGGGCGAAGCTGCTCGTCCGGCGCGGGGACCTGTCAGTCACCGAGGTCTGCCTGGAGGTCGGCTGCACCTCGCTCGGCTCCTTCAGCTCGCGCTTCAGCGAGCTCGTGGGGGAGACGCCGACGGCCTATCGGGATCGCGACCACGGCGCGCTCTCGGGGGTGCCGGGCTGCATCGCCAAAGACCTGACCCGGCCGAGCAGACCGAGCAGGAATGGAGAAGCGCTGGCGGCGGCCGCTCCCTAGCCTGGCCGTATGGAACTAACTCTCTCTCAATGCTTCGTCCTTGCCCATGATCCCGACCTCGCGGTGGCCTTCTACGGCGACACGCTCGGCCTCGAGCAGCGCAACGACGTCGCCAAAGGCGACTTCCGCTGGATCACCGTCGGCGCCGCCTCCCAGCCGGGCGTGGCGATCGTGATCACCAACTACCTGAACGGCAGCCCCGCCGACCAGGACGCGCTCGCCGCGCTCGTCGCCAAGGGCGCCCTCAACGGCGTCCACTTCCACACCGACGACCTCGACGCCACCTTCGAGAAGCTGCAGGCGGCTGGCGCCGAGATCGTCCAGGAGCCGACCGACCAGCCCTGGGGAACGCGCGACTGCGCCGTCCGCGACCCCTCCGGCAACCTGGTGCGGATCGATCAGCCGCCCGTGCGACCCTGATCGGTGCCCCGTGCGTCTTTCCAGCGAAGCGAGAACGGACTAGTATCGCTCAAGGTACGTTCAAATACCGAAAGGGAGGCTTCGCGATGGAGGGACGTGAGCGGGCGCGCAGCGAGTTCAAGGTGGTGCTCGACGGCTTCAAGCTGAGCGAGAAGGACGAGCAGTCGATCAGTGCCGCGATCCAGGGCGTGGTCGCCGGCCACCTGGCCGATTTGGACTTCGAGGGCGATGCGCGGGCAGGCATCCTCGAACTCGCTGGCGGTGGCGGCACTCAGGGAGGCAAATGGCTTCTCGCCGACGCCGCCAAGCTGGAGGAGCTGCAGAAGAGCTTCGAGGGCTGAGGTGCCCGCGCCCGATGTCGGCGAGGGCGGGGTGGAAGATCTGCTCTGCCCGAGCGCACCCTGCGAGCCGGGGGCGCTGCTGCTTGGACTGCTTGGAGCCGACGGGCAGGTCGCCTACCTGCGTCCGGCCCCCGAGATCGACGAGGGCTTCGTCGCCAGGGCGCGTGCGGGGCGGGCGCCGGAGAAGCGGTTTCGCTTCGCGCAGCCCTGCAGGCAGAGCGGCTGCCAGCACTGGGGCGAGGGCCGCTGCGGCGTCGCCGACGCCGCCCTCGCGAGAGATGCCGGCGATGACGAGGGCGCCCTGCCGGCGTGTGCGATCCGCCCTCGTTGCCGCTGGTTTGCGCAGTCGGGGGCCGGCGCCTGCCGCAATTGCGCCACCGTCGTCACCAACGTCACGGACTCGCTGGGGTGGCCCCTGCCGCAGACCTGACGTGGTTGAGCTTTCCGGCGCATAGCGAGGGAAAGCTCAACCACGGAGGGGCGTCGGGCGGCGTCAGGCCGGGCGGCGCCGGTTGCGCCGGCGCCGGTTGCGCCGCGGCGGGCGGGCTTTGGGCGCCGCCGCCTTCGCCTTTCCGAGGTCGTGGTCGAGGCCGAGGGCGGTGGCGATTTCCCGCATCTCATCGGTCTGGTCGGCGAGCACGAAGCTGATCCCGGTGCCGGTGCGGCCGGCGCGCCCGGTGCGGCCGACCCGGTGGACGTAGGCCTCGCGGTCCTCGGGCGCGTCGTAGTTGATCACCCGGGCGACGTCCTCGACGTCGATCCCGCGGGCGGCGACGTCGGTCGCGACCAGGGTGAGGACGTCGCCGCGCTCGAAGCTGGCCAGGGCCCGTTCGCGCTGGCGCTGGCTCTTGTCGCCGTGCATCGCGACCGCTTCGACCTGGCGGCTGCGCAGGCGCTTGACGAGGCGGTCGGCGCCGCGCTTGGTGCGGACGAAGACGAGCGAGCGTCCGGCGTCCTCCTCGTTCAGATGCTCGACCAGGTGGTCGAGCTTGGCGCTCTGCGACTCGACCGCGAGGAAGCGGTGCTCGATGTCGGCCTTGGCCCGCTCGGCGCCGCGGTGGACGTGGGAGCGAGGCTCGTAGGTGTAGGCGGCGGCGAGTTGGCCCGCCGCGCCCTCGAGGGTCGCCGAGAAGAACAGCGTCTGTCGCTCGTCCGGCGTCTTGGCGACGATCCGGTCGACCGCGGGCCGGAAGCCCATGTCGAGCATCCGGTCGGCCTCGTCGAGGACGAGGACCTCGATCCGCGCCAGCGAGACCGCGCCGCGCTCGATCAGGTCCTCGAGGCGGCCGGGGGTGGCGACGAGGATGTCGGCCCGGCGCGCGGCGGCGATCTGCGGGCCGAAGCCGACGCCGCCGTAGACGGCGGCGATGCGCAGGCGGCGCGCCTTCGCGATCGAGGCGAGCTCGTCGACGATCTGGCCGGCGAGCTCCCGAGTCGGCGCCAGGACGAGTGCCTGTGGGCCCTGCTGTCCGGGCTCGACGATGTCGACGAGCGGTACGCCGAAGGCCAGGGTCTTGCCCGACCCGGTCGGTGATTGGACCAGGAGGTCGTCGCCGGCGAGCGCGTCGCGGATGACCATCTCCTGGACGGGGAAGGGATTGGCGATCGAACGCGCGCGAAGGGCGTCGACCACCGGCTTGGAGGTGCCGAGATCGGCAAAGGTAGTTATGTCGTACTCCTGAGTTTGGCTGTGCTTGGGGGAGATCCTGCGGCCCCAAGGCGCCAACGGCACGACGAGGAAACGGAACCTCTCGGGCCGCGGCCTGCGCCGAACCCGACGAAAACACCCTAGCAGCAGGGGATTCCCGGCGGGTTTGGCGGTAGGCCTAGCCCAGGTCGAAGCGGTCGAGCTCCATCACCTTGACCCAGGCGGCGACGAAGTCCTCGACGAACCTCTGCTCGGCGTCGTCGGAGGCGTAGACCTCGGCGATCGCGCGCAGCTCGGAGTTGGAGCCGAAGACGAGGTCGACCCGGGTGCCGGTCCACTTCAGCTCGCCGCTGGTGAGGTCGCGGGCCTCGAAGGCATCCGACTTCTCGGAGGCCGGCTTCCACGCCGTGCCCATCTCGAGCAGGTTGACGAAGAAGTCGTTGGTCAGGGTGCCGGGGCTGGAGGTGAGGACGCCGTCCTGGGAGCCGCCGGCGTTGGCGCCGAGCACGCGCAGGCCGCCGACCAGGGCGGTCATCTCCGGCGCGGTCAGGGTCAGCAGGTTGGCCCGGTCGAGCAGCAGGTACTCGGCGGGGAGACGGTGCTCGCCCTTGGTGTAGTTGCGGAAGCCGTCCGCGGTCGGCTCCAGCGGCTCGAACGACTCGGCGTCGGTCTGCTCCTCCGAGGCGTCGGTGCGGCCGGGGGAGAAGGGGACCTCGACCTCATGGCCGCCATCCCTGGCCGCCTGCTCGACCGCGGCCGAGCCTGCGAGGACGATCAGGTCGGCGAGCGAGACCTGCTTGCCGCCCGCGTTGGCAGCGCTGAAGTCCTGCTGGATCTTCTCCAGCACGGTCAGCACCTGGGCGAGCTCGCCGGGGTCGTTCGCCTCCCAGTCCTTCTGCGGTGCAAGGCGGACACGGGCGCCGTTGGCACCGCCGCGTTTGTCGCCGCCGCGGAAGGTTGACGCCGAGGCCCAGGCGGCGGAAACGAGCTGGGAGACGGAGAGCCCGGAGGCGAGGATCTGCCGCTTCAGGTCGGCGACCTCCGCCGGGCCGATCAGCTCGTGGTCGACCGCCGGCACCGGGTCCTGCCAGATCAGCTCCTCCTCGGGCACCTCCGCTCCGAGGTAGCGGACGCGCGGCCCCATGTCGCGGTGGGTGAGCTTGAACCAGGCGCGGGCGAAAGCGTCCTTGAGCTCGTCGGGGTTCTCGTAGAAGCGGCGCGAGATCGGCTCGTAGACCGGGTCCATCCGCAGCGCCAGGTCGGTGGTCAGCATCGTCGCCGTGTGCTTGACGTTCGGGTCCTGGGCGTCGGGCACGTTCTCCTCGCCGCCGACCGGCTTCCACTGGTGGGCGCCGGCAGGGCTCTTGCTCAGCTCCCACTCGTTGCCGAAGAGGATCTCGAGGAAGCTGTTGTCCCAGGCGATCGGCGTGTTGGTCCAGGCTCCCTCGAGGCCGCTGGTGATCGTCGCCGTGCCGTTGCCGCTCTCGAAGCTGTTGCGCCAGCCGAGGCCCTGCTCCTCGAGCGGAGCGCCCTCGGGCTCGTTGCCGACGTACTTTTCGGGGTCGGCGGCGCCGTGGGTCTTGCCGAAGGTGTGGCCGCCGACGATCAGCGCCACCGTCTCCTCGTCGTTCATCGCCATCCGCCGGAAGGTCTCGCGGATGTCGACCGCGGCGGCGAGCGGGTCCGGGTTGCCGTTGGGGCCCTCCGGGTTGACGTAGATCAGGCCCATCTGGACCGCGGCCAGCGGGTTCTCCAGATCGCGCTCGCCGCTGTAGCGCTCATCGCCGAGCCAGGTCGTCTCCGGCCCCCAGTAGACGTCCTCGTCGGGCTCCCAGACGTCCTCGCGGCCGCCGCCGAAGCCGAACGTGTCGAAGCCCATCGACTCCAGTGCGACGTTGCCGGCTAGGACCATCAGGTCGGCCCAGGAGAGCGCCTGGCCGTACTTGCTCTTGACCGGCCAGAGCAGGCGGCGGGCCTTGTCGAGGTTGCCGTTGTCGGGCCAGGAGTTGAGCGGCGCGAAGCGCTGCTGGCCGGCGCCGGCGCCGCCACGGCCGTCGCTGATCCGGTAGGTGCCGGCGCTGTGCCAGGCCATCCGGATCATCAGCGGGCCGTAGTGGCCGTAGTCGGCGGGCCACCAGTCCTGGGAGGTGGTCAGTACCTCCTCGATGTCGCTCTTGACCGCGTCGAGGTCGAGTGCTTCGAACGCCGCGGCGTAGTCGAACTCCTCGCCCAGCGGATTCGCCTCGGCCGGGTTCTTGGCGAGGATCCTGAGGTTGAGCCGGTTCGGCCACCAGCCGCGGTTGCCGCCTCCCTCGGTCGGGTAGGGGGCGCGATCGTGGGCGACCGGGCAGCCGCCGCCGTTCTCCTCCGGCTCGTTCATCTCTCCAACTACGGCATCGGGCTTCTCGGACACGGTCTTCCTTCCAGGTTCTGGTTTGTTCTCAGGTCAGTTGCTCTGCGCGGCGAGGCACTCGGGGCAGCGGCCCCAGTAGATGACCTCGGCCTCGTCGATCTCGAAGCCGTGGTTCTCGGACGCGGTCAGGCAGGGGGTCGCGCCGGCGGCGCAATCGACGTCGGCGATCGCGCCGCAGGAGCGGCAGATCAGGTGGTGATGGTTGTCGTCGACCCGCGACTCGTAGCGGGCGACGGAGCCGGCGGGCTCGATTCGGCGCAGCAGCCCCGCCTCGGTCAGCGCCCGCAGCACGTCGTAGACGGCCTGCACGGACACCTCGCCGAGATCCGTCCGCACCGCCTCGACGATCGTGCTCGTCTCGGCATGCGGGTGCTGGTGGACCGCGGTCAGCGCCGCGATCCGAGGCTGGGTGACGCGCAGGTCAGCCCCACGCAGCAGCTCCTCGATCTCGACGGCCGTCGGCACGGCGGGGAGTATGCCAACTTTCTGGAACCGTTCAAGTTAAGAACCAGCGTGGCAGAGGTTTGTGGCCGTTAGCGCCACAAACCTCTGCCCCGCCGAGGGCTCAGCC
>Ga0335070_10000200_pt1 | contig 68599 bp, 59 predicted proteins | sample Lox_Sample_13_FD_206722 | JGI IMG/M metagenome (GOLD analysis project Ga0335070, IMG submission 206722) | Soil microbial communities from Loxahatchee National Wildlife Refuge, Florida, United States - Lox_Sample_1.3 | ecosystem: Environmental > Terrestrial > Soil > Wetlands | place: USA...
ACAACAAGATCGGCGTCATCAAGCACAGGGCCTACGGCTTCCACTCCTTCGCCGCCCTCGCCGCAATGGTCTTCCTTTGCTGCATCGATCTTCAGCTCAAACTACCCATTTGAACTTGAGGAGAGCGGTACGCAGGAGGTAGCTTCAAGAGTATCGGCGGCCAGACGAGGAACTGGATCGCGGCAATCGATGCGTCGGGCAACGCCACGGTCTGGAACCCCAACGCAGACGGCCCTGTTGGTACCATCGCGGTGAGCGGGACCACCGTGTACGTTGGAGGATTGTTCACGACCATTGGCGGCCAGACGAGGAACGGGATCGCGGCAATCGACGCGTCAGGCAATGCCACGGCTTGGAACCCCAACGCGAACGGAACGGTGAACGTCGTCACGGTCAGAGGCTCCACCGTGTACGTAGGAGGAGTATTTCGGACCATCGGCGGCCAGACGAGAAACAACATCGCCGCAATCGATACGTCAGGGAACGCCACGGCCTGGAACCCCAACGCGAACGGGGCGGTTGCCGCTTTCGCATTCAGCGGCGGCACCGTGTACGTCGGAGGAAGTTTCACGAGCATCGGCGGCCAGACTAGACACAACATCGCGGCAATCGATGCGTCAGGGATCGCCACGGCCTGGAACCCCAACGCGAACGACTGGGTTTCCTTCCTCGCAGTGAGCGGCAGCACCGTGTACGCCGGAGGAAACCTCACGAGCATCGGTGGCCAGACGCGAAATTACATCGCCGCGATCGATGCATCGGGCAACGTCATGGCCTGGAACCCGAACGCAGACAGCCCCGTAGTCGCCCTCGCGGTGAGCAGCGACACCGTATACGCAGGCGGTTACTTCACGAACATCGGCGGCCGTGTGCAGCATTACATTGCCGCAATCGATGCGTTAGGGAACGCCACGGCTTGGAACCCATATGCAGATGGCCCCGTCCTTGCCCTGGCGGTGAGCGGCAGCACAGTGTACGTGGGAGGAGACTTCACGACCATCGGTAGCCAGACAAGGAACAACATCGCCGCAATCGATGCCTCAGGCAACGCCACGGCCTGGAACGCCAACGCGAACGGCTCAGTTGCCGCCCTCGAAGTGAGCGGCAGCACCGTGTACGTGGGAGGACACTTCGCGACCATCGGCAGCCAGACAAGGAACAACATCGCCGCAATCGATGCATCGGGCAGCGCCACGGCCTGGAACCCCAACGCGAACGGCTCGGTTTCCGCCCTCGCAGTGAGCGGCAGCACCGTGTACGTGGGAGGAGACTTCACGACCATCGGCAGCCAGACGAGGAACAATGTCGCCGCAATCGATGCGTCAGGCAGCGCCACGGCCTGGAACCCCAGCGCGAACGGCTCGGTTTCCGCCCTCGCAGTGAGCGGGAGCACCCTGTACGCAGGAGGAAACTTCACGACCATCGGCGGACAGACGAGGAGCAACCTCGCCGCACTCGATGCATCGGGCAACGTCACGGCCTGGAACCCGACCGCTGACGGCGCCGTTCTTGCCCTCGCGGTGAGCGGCAACACCGTATACGCAGGAGGAAACTTCACGAGTATGGGCCCCAACGTAGCGAGCTGCTTCACGCGATTGAACCGATGATGGAGATCGTTTCAGCGGTTCCTCACAGGCGGTCCTCCCAGCGCTGCCGCGCAAGGCGCCCGGGCCACGTCCGCCTGCGGAATCACGCAGATAACCCCGGGGCCGGGCCTGGACATTAGGAATCGATGTCCACGATCCGGGCACTCGGACGCACGGCGGGCCGCTGGCATTCCCACCACACCGTCCCCGGCGGGTTGCGACCCTCACGGGTCGCCTTTGCACTCTTCGCGAAGGTGCATGCTACGCGAAGCTGCGGATTCCGCATTGTCGGCGACGCGGGCGGGACGCCGTGTCGAACCGTGGTGTGACCGTGATGGTCGGCCTCTCCTCGGAGCGTAGAGCCATCGTGCGTGCCCTTCTCCCGGGGGACCTATGCGGGGTTACGGGCTACTTCCGCGCTTGCTTCTCGCGGCCAGCGCGTGTGGAGCCAAGCCGTGCCCGGCGCCGTGCGAACGCTCAGAAGTATGCGTGTCCGGTGCCTGCGTGCCGGCAACAATTCGGCCCCACCTTCGCGGGTGATTCGCGACAGCGAGGCCTTGGGTCCCCATAAGAATCGATCGCTTGAGCGCGGGAATCGACATCACCGTGCGTCTATGCCGCCTGAATGCTGTGACCTCGAGGAGTTCCTACATGAGGAATCCAGCGTGTGGCGGTAGCCGCCATCCCTCGAGTTGTTCACGCGATCCAAGCGCCCGACAATTCCGATCGATCCGAACCATAGGCGGGTCCTGCTGGCCGACGAGGTCTACTGGACCGAATTGGAGGAGCGGCTCGAACAGATCCGCATGAGCAAGCTGACGAGCGCGGCTGGCCGGCAGCCACACCTCCGTGCGCTGACCGGAGCGGCAGGGTTCTTCCGCAGAGGCGTCCTTCTTCCCGGCGAAGCGCCGGTGTACGCTCAGGGGTCCCGCCGGAGCCCTCCTTGCCGGGTCCCGAGCCGAGGCAGGGGGAACCGATGCCATGATGAGGCTCAGCGGATCGGAAGCCACGCGACGCGCGGTCTTGAAGCGCGCCGAGAGCCGGGCGACGCGCATCGCCGCGCGGCTCCTCGCGACTATAGTGGCCGCTGCGATCCTGGTCGCTGCCACGGCCGGGGCTGTGGCGCCGGCGAAGTCCCCCGTCTCCCCACTCGCAGGCTTGGACGCCATCTACCCGGAGCTGTACGCGTTCTACCTCGACGTGCACCAACACCCGGAGCTCTCCCTGAAGGAAGTGAGGACGGCGGAGCGCTTGGCCGCGGCGATGAAGCGAGGAGGGTACGAGGTGACGACCGGGGTCGGGGGCACGGGCGTCGTCGGCGTGCTCCGGAACGGCACAGGCCCCACCGTGCTCCTTCGAGCCGAGCTCGACGCCCTGCCGGTGATCGAGGACACCGGGCTGCCCTTCGCAAGCACCGTGCCCGGAGTCATGCACGCCTGCGGGCACGACATCCATATGGCGGCGCTGGTGGGCGCGGCAACGCTGCTTGCCCGCTCCAAGAACCGCTGGCGCGGGACGGTGCTCCTCGTGGGTCAGCCGGCTGAGGAAACCGCGGGGGGAGCCCGGGCCATGCTGTCCGACGGCCTGTTTACGCGCTTCCCGAAGCCGAGCTACGCCATCGCGGTCCACGACGACTCTAACCTGCCCGCTGGCCAGGTGACGTGGGTTGCCGGCTACGTCATGGCCAACGTCGACAGCGTCGATCTCACCATCTTCGGGAAGGGGGGCCACGGCGCGCACCCCGAAGCCACAGTCGATCCCATTGTCATTGCGTCGCGGACGGTACTGGCGCTCCAGACGATCGTAGCCAGGGAGAACAACCCGCTCGACCCGGCCGTGGTCACGGTCGGGTCCATCCACGGCGGCGCCAAGCACAACATCATCCCCGACGAGGTGAGGCTCCAGCTCACCGTTCGGAGCTACCGGCCGGAGGTCCGCGCCGCCCTGCTGGCCGCAATCGCGCGCATCGCTAAGGGCGAGGCGGCTGCGGCCGGCGCTCCTCGCGAGCCGGCCATCGCCGTGTCGGAGGGGCAGGCCGCGACCTATAACGACCCAGCCCTGACGAAACGGCTCGCGATCGCCCTGGCTCGCCAGCTCGGGGCCGAGAACGTGATCGAGGGGCGGCCAGAAATGGCGGCCGAGGACTTTGGCGAGTTCGGTGCCGCTGCCGGCGCTCCCTCGGTGCAGCTCCGCATCGGTGCGGTGGAGCCCTCGCGTTTCGAGGAGGCGCGCCAGTCCCACACAACACTGCCCTCGCTCCACTCCTCGGCTTTCGCACCAGACTGGGAGCGCACCATCCGGACCGGGGCGACAGTGCTCATGGTGGCGGCGATGGAGCTTCTCGGCAGGCCATGACTGACCGGAGAATGTGGGGTCCACCTTAAGCGATGCTAACGTCACTACCGGGCGCGGGTCGGTCAAGCGCGGGACGCATGTCGCGTTCCACTGAGTGTGACGCGAGCGCTCACGTCCACGGTCGCAGGCACGTTCGCGCCCGTGGGGATGACGCCCGAACTCACCTCCGGATGGCCGCTGGTGGGGCGACCCCGTATACTGATGCCGATGAAGCGGGAAGAGGCTGTCTCGACACTCCGGAGCTATCTGCCAACGCTGAAACGCGATTTTGGTGTGCGCCGGATCGCCCTGTTCGGGTCCACGGCACGCGACGAAGCGCGTGACGACAGCGACCTAGACCTCTTGGTGGACTTCGAGGTCGGCCCTACCTTCGACTCCTTCATGGGGCTCAAGTTCTTCCTAGAGGACCATCTCGGCAGAAGGGTGGATCTCGTTACGCCCGACGCCCTAAAGCCCCGCATGCGCCCCATCGTCGAGCGTGAGGCAGTGGATGTCGCCTAGCACAAGGGATTGGCGGCTCTACGCCGACGACATCCTCGAGGCATGCAGCAAGATCCGGCGCTACATCGCGGGCATGAGCTACGAGATGTTCGCCGCCGACGACCTGACGCGCGACGCGGTGATTCGGAACATCGAGGTTATCGGGGAGGCAGCCAAGAACTTGCCCGACGACGTCGTTGCGGGCGCCCCCGGGGTGGCATGGCGGAAAATTCGCGGGATGCGCGATGTCTTGGCGCATGGGTACTTCGGCCTATCGACCAAGGTCATCTGGAGCACGGCGACAACCCACTTGGACGAGCTCGAGACGGCCGTCCGAAAGCTCCTCGCCTGACCTCGGGGTTCGCACCCTGAGGACCCGCAGTTGGGTTGGCTGTCACGTTAGTCGAGCTACCCTCCCCTGGCTGGCCGGGGGAGCCACGGCCTCGCGCCGTCTCCTGTATGTCTCCCAGAATCTGGGGGAGAGGAGGGGAGAGGCGGGGACGGTTGGGGAAGCGGGGGAGAGACTGAACCTACTGATCAGACAGGGCAAACGGCGAAAGGGCGTGGACCTTCGCGTGCTTGGGTTTTACTGCCCGATCAGGTTCAAATCCTGTCTCCCCGACCATTTGAAGGGCCGGATCTTCAAGGGTTTTTCCTTGGAGGCCCGGCCCTTCGATTTATCTATAGGTGATTTCGCCGCAAATTCCGCCGCAAATTTCTCCGGAGCTTCCCGTCCCGGGTGGAAGACCACGGCCGGTCGGGCCAGCTCCTCCACGCCTCTCACCGGCATTCGGGCGAGCGCCTGGCGTAGATCGCCCATATCCAGGTGCCCGTAGACACCCTCGGTGACCGTGATGTCGCTATGGCGGAGGATCTTCTGGACGAAGGCCATCGGGACACCCTCCCGAAGGAGCAGGGTGGCCGTCGTGTGCCTCAAATCGTGAAAGCGGGTCCTTCGGGGAATGGCCTTGGGCCAGAGCTTCATCCCGCACTGCGGGCACCAGCGCGGCTCGGGGTCCTCGTGCCGCTCCCGGAAGCCGCACCCGCTGCGGCGACAGAGCTGGTCGTAGCCGAGGACGATACCCGCCCGTGAGAGACCGCGCCTCACGACCTCGGTGAGCTTCGTGTCTCGCGCGTACATCTCACCCCTCTCGTTCGGGAACACGAGGTCGCTCGGAGACGCCGCGATCGCCGCCTCCAGAAACGGAACGAGCGGCTCCGGTATGGGGAGCCGGTCCTCCCGGTTGCCCTTTGTCGAGTCGTACTCGTAGCTGCGCGTGACGAGGATCTCGCGGTTGGCGAGGTCCACGTCCTTCTTGAGCAAGCCGAGGATCTCCCCCTTCCTGGGACCGAGGAATAGCGCAGTCGCCACGATCCCGCGCCAGCGCGGGTCGAGCGCGTAGAGAAGTGCCTTCGCCTCCTCGGCCGACAGGACGCCGTGGTTCCTTCGCTTCGTCACCTTGCGCCGTGGAACCCTGTCCACTGGATTCCGGCCCGTCCACACCTCCTGCTCCGCCGCCTTCTTGAAGACGCGGCCAATCAGGCTCCGGAGGTGGTTCACGGACTTCGCCGAGAGCTCGGGAGTGCCGTCGGGGCCGTGGGCCTCCTTCCCGACGAGCAGCCTCTCGATGGCGCCCGACGTCACCTCGTGGATCCGGAGCGGCCCGAGCGGGGCGCGGGTGTGCTTCCGCAGGAATGCGGCCGCAGTCTGCGACCGCGCCCGAGAGGTATAGTTCCGCTCCCACCACTCGACGAGGTCCGCGAACGTCGCCGACTTCCAGAGAGTGCCCTCGAGCGCAGCGCGCTGCCTGCTCGCGGCATCCTCGAGATCCTGGGCGTGGCGGCGCGCATCCCGGATGGTCTTGAACCGTTCCGGGTCGAGCCGTTCCTGGTGCTTCTTCCCGTCGGCCCCCATGTACTGAGCCACGAGGACTCCGTCCTCGTCGCGGCGGTAGGCAGTCGCCATGGCAAGGAGTCTAGCGCGCCGGGCTGTCGGGGTTCCCCGGCACTCCGCCCTGTGCCCGAGCCCAGGAGCGGATGGCCTCGGGGTCGAACCGGAGGAGCCCGCCGTAACGGAGGCACGGCAGCGATCCCTTCTCGATGGCGCTTGAGACGGGTGAAGTCCCGCGAGGGACTATGGGTTAGTCGTTGTGGGTGAGCCTGCCCCGAACTCGTGGACACCTCCGATGTGGAGGAGACTGCGTCCATGGAGAAGCGGAAGCGGCGGAAGTTCACGGCTGAGTACAAGGCCGGGGTGGTCCAGTTGGTGCGGACCAGCGGCAAGTCCGTCGGCCAGGTCGCGCTGGAGCTGGACCTGACGGAGACGGCGGTCCGGGAGTGGGTGCGCCGGGCGGAGATCGACGAGCGGCGTGATCCCCGGGGTCCACTGACGACCGAGGAGCGGGCTGAGTTGGCGCGGCTCCGGCGCGAGCTCACGACGATGACGATGGAGCGAGACTTCCTCCGAAAAGCTGCCTTCTTCGCCAGGAGCGGTCGATGAGCTTCGAGCTCATCGAGGCGGAGAAGACCAACTTCCCGAAGGCGCTGATGTGCCGCGCGCTCGGGTTGTCCCGCTCGGGGCTCCATGCGTTCCAGACGCGCGGGCCCTCCCGCCGCGACCTCGAGCAGCAGCAGCTCGACGTCCTGGTGGCTGCGATCTTCCAGGAGCTGCAAGGTCGGTACGGATCTCCGCGCATCGAGAAGGAGCTCCGGAAGCGCGGCTACCGCACGAGCCGGAAGCGCGTGGCGGCCTCGATGGTGCGGCAGGGCCTGGTAGCACGGCCTCCCCGCCGCTGGCGGCGGACGACGGACTCGTCGCACCGCGAGCCCATCGCGCCCAACCTCCTCGACCGGAACTTCACGGCCGAGGCGCCGGACCGGGCCTGGGTGGCCGACACCACCTACCTCCCTGTGATCGACGGGTTCCTCTTCCTGGTGGTCATCCTCGACCTGTTCTCCCGCAAGGTGGTCGGCTGGTCCCTCGGCGATCACCTCGACGCGGACTTGTCCGTCGAGGCGCTACGGCGTGCCATCGCGCGGCGCCAGCCCGCTCCTGGGCTGCTGTTCCACTCCGACCGCGGTTCCGAATTCGCTGCCGAAGCGTTCCGGCGCGTCCTGGAGGAGGTCGGCGCCGCGCAGAGCATGAGTAGGAAGGGTAACTGCTGGGACAACGCCGTCGCCGAGAGCTTCTTCTCGACCCTGGAGTTCGAAGGGCCGAGGACGACAACGTGGCGCGTGGCCAACGACGCCACGCCCGAGATGTTCACCTTCATCGAGAGCTACTACAACGCGAAGAGGCTGCATTCACGCAACGGCTACAAGAGTCCGAACGAGGTCGAGGTCACCTGGCGCCAGGAGGCGCAGGCAGCATAAACTCGGTGTCCACGAGATCGGGGCAAGCCCAGGGCACGGTTTGTCTGGCGTGGCACCTACGCGTGTGCGGAGTGAACATGGATGCGAGAAGGGCTTTCGAAAGAAGCCGCGCTTCGTCGCATTTGGCTCTGCGCTGTGCTTCGTCCCGAACGCAGCGTAACCCACGCTCTGCGAATCGGAGCCGGTCGTTCCATGATGACTAGCGCGCTGCCTGCCACCCGGGCGGTGGCTCGGCAAAGGCGCAATCGCCACTGAACGGGCGGGCCTCCTCGCGCCGCCGCGCCTCCTCACGCCGGGCCCGCCGGACGCCGTCCACGTCGACGCCAGCGGCCAGGAGCCCCTCCCGATCGTCGTAGCGGATGACGACGACCGCGTCGGGGCGCGACGAGGCGCGCTCGAAGGAGACGAGCCGGACCTGCGACCCGTGCTCCTCGCCGAACTCGGTGCCCAGGCCGGGGCGCTCCGGCGCGCGGGCCTTGTTCTCCGCCCGCGCCTCGGCCGAGCGGGGAGCGGGCGGCACCCCAGCTGCGCCCGTCGAGTCTGCCGTCCCGGGTGCGGTCTTGGCATGGGGCGCGGACTCCTGCAGCGGAAGGGCCGGCGGGGCGGAGCGTGGGAGATCCCGCTCGCCGAACGCGGCCAGGCCGATCACCCCCACGTCGCGCGCGTCCCCCTGGAGGGCGGCGTATGAGCGGGGGACGCTGGAGAAGCGGAAGGCGGCCACGGCCTCGGTGGAGAGGCGGAAGCCGTCGATGGTCACCTCGCTGCCGGCATCGACGAGGTAGCCACGCCTCCGCCAACTGGCCGGGCGGCCATCCACGACGTCCCGGCCGTCGACCGAGACCACCGCCTCCACCCGCCGAGCGCCGTCGTTGTGGACCCGGAGCAGATAGCGCTGTCCGAGCGTGCCGAGCACGTAGGTGCGCCCCTCGTGGGCGAAGGTGGGGAGCGGCCGTCCGGCCTCGTCGAGCAGCTCCAGCCGGTAGGGGCCGGCCTGGGCGGCCGCCGGACTCGCGCTCCCGGTGGCAGGGGCGGACAACGCGAGGGTGGCGAGCGCGGCAGCGAGAATGGCGATGCGGCGACGGATGTCGATGGTCATGGTCTTCCTCCTGCCACCCTGAAACGCATGGGAGGGCGGCCGGATCTGGCCCCGGCGTGGTCCGGAGGCGGCGAGAGCGGTCCCAGATCCTTCCCCGCGGCCGCGCGTTCTCCTCTTCTGGCGAGGTCGGGGCCATGACTATCGTCCCCCAAACGGCCAAAACTTGACGGGAGCACCGCCACACTTTGACCAACCCCGACCATCAGTCAGGGACGAAGGGCGGGCCTTACACACTTGCGACATCCCCTGCTTCCACCGTCAAGCCGAGCGGAAGGAACGCACCCGGACGCGCCTCTCCGCCGCCACGATCCTCGGCCATCGGGACGCGGACCGCCGCCAATGATCGTCATCGATGCATCTGCCGCGGTAGCGCTCCTCGTCGATGCAGGACCTGACGGGATATGGGCCGAGCAGGTCCTCGCGCGGGAGCAGCTGACCGCGCCGCACCTCATGCCGGTGGACGCCGCGAATATTCTGCGCCGCGCAGTAGCAAGAGGCGAGATCTCCGCGGATGCAGTGCGCTTGCACACACGGACCTCCTCGCCCTGCGCTTCGACCTCTTCCCTTACGAACCCTTCGCGCCCCGCGTTTGGGAACTCCGGGACAACCTCACGGCCCACGATGCCTGGTACGTCGCGCTCGCCGAAGCGCTCAGCGCCAAGCTCGCCACGTTGGATAGTGCCCTCTGCCGCGCGTCGGGCCCGCGCTGCGGATTCCTGACGCCGGAGAGCCGCACGTCGTGAGGCCGACGAAGGGGCGATCGGTCACGTCCTGGCGCCATCGCGACGACGGCGCACGGATTGGTCAAGGTCTTCGCCACGAGCGTAATGCTCCGCCGAACGTCCGCGCGGCGAGGCTGCCACGGCGAATGCAGCGATGCACGAGCGAGCGGCAGATCCCTGCAGCTCGCGCGACATCTCGAACGCTGCGCCAGGCAGGCCAGTTCGGTTGCAAACTCGACGCCGTCCGTCGAGGTCGCATGACGGACAAGAAGCACTCCGAGGTGCAGGTCGTCGGGGCCCAGCAGGAGGCTGACGTCGGCGCAAAAAACGACGACATTCGTCATCTCGGAGTCGCCAAGGTCACCCGTCGGATGTGACCGCCACGCTCGTTGGGGGGCTACTCAGTCAGCCTTGCAGGTAACTGCCGTCGGATCGGCACCCAGTATCTTCATCTCGGTCGGCGACAGGCCCGGAGAGAAATGGAGAAACGGGATGAAGTCGCCACGCAGTTCAACGGCGGCAGTGCCGTCAGGTGTGATTAGAGTCTTGAATCCGCTCGCAGCGGTGAACACCACCGCGTGAGGCATCCGTTCGCTATACCACGAGAACTCGCGCTCGATGTCTTGGGAATCAACTGCAAGGTAAATGACCCTGCGTGCGTTCTTGCCGCAAAAGGTATACGAGCGGATGGGGTCGCCCGTCTTCGTCAATCCCGGCGCGAGCGGGAGACCGCTGACAGGCTCGGTTGTGCTTGCGGCGAGGACCGTCACACTGCCAAGTAGCAGCACCGCCGCAGTCGACTGCCGGATTAGAACCCTCACGTGCCGCTTCCTCCTAAATCGCTCGGGCAGACGCCGTGCATCATCTAGTAAGCGCGCGCGCCTGAGGTCGCCGAACCCAATTGGGATTCGGACCCATCCCGGGTCGGCGGGGCGCATGGGTGCGGGACGGATGCACGGTCGCATAGCGGACAGGTGCCGATACGGCCAAGGAGCACCAACTGGAGGTGCCGACGCACCAGCGGCAGCGTCTACTGCTTGATGCCCCCGGGGGGGGCGCTCGGTGGAGCGCGAGGAAGGCGTGGGCAGCCGCGCATGGGGTGACGTGGTGGTGGGACCCTCGCCAGCTTCGGCCTTCGAAATGGTCGAGCCCGATCTTCTCCTTGAGTTCCTGATAGTCGCGCTCCACGCGCCACAATGAGCCTGGCGAGGCGGACGAGTTCCTTGAGCAACGTGTCAGCCGGAAGGTTTGAAAGCCAGAACCTCGGGGGGTCGGGCTCGTCTGCGGGCCGTCCTGAAACCGGCTCATGGAAACCCTCGCCGGCTCGATGGCCGCGCGACCCACCCAGAGTGCCGCTAAACTGGCGCCCTCTTCCGACCCACCATCTCCCGCGCGTAATCGACCGTCTGCGCGGCCGCTTCGTCGAGGGGCGTCGAGAGATCGGTGAATCGAGCCCGGAAGCGGGCGTCGTCCACGACGAACGGCTCCTCCCACTGGTAGGCCATCTCCGACAATTCGCGCACCTGCGGGACGAGAAGGCCCAGCGCGGCGAGGGCGGCCCTCGGTAGGCGCCGGATCTCGATTGGCCGGCCGAGCGCCCGTTCACAGCGCGCGACGAGCTCGCGGGTGGTCTGCGCGGTCTGGCAAGGCAGCATCCAGAGCCCCTCCGCCCCTGCGTCGAGGCCGAGTGCGGCGAGACCGGCGGCCACGTCCCTGCTGAAGTGATACGTGTGGCGCACATCCGGGTCGAACAGGAGGATGCCGCTCTTGCCGGCGAGCACGCGAGGCCAGAAAGGGGCGCCGAGGAACGAGCCAGCCCAGGCGCCGGGGCCGAAGAAGTCCGAGGCCCGCCCGACTACGACGCGGACCTCGCCACGCTTCGCTGCGGCGGCGAGGTCCTCGCTGAGGCGGGCGCGGATCTCTCCCTTCCGCGAGCACGGAGCGAGCGGGGTCTGCTCGTCCATCGGCCGCCCATGGGTTCGCCCGTAGGCGTAAAGGTTGTCGAGCACCACAAGGCGCGCTCCGGCTTTGCCCGCACCGAAGATGAGGTTGGCCTGGATCCGGGGCAGCGTCTCCGCCCAGACCTTGGCAAAGTACGGCGAGTTGATGCAGTGGTAGACGACCGCCGCGCCGCGCGTTGCCTCGGCGACGAAGGCTGGGTCCGTCGCGTCACCGTGGAGTGCCTCGATCCCTTCGACTGGGACCGGCGTGGGCGAGCGGCGCACGACGCGGACACGCTGCCCGGCATCTCGGAGCTTCGCGGCGAGAAGCGGGCCGATCTGGCCGGCCCCGAAGACGACGTGCATCCTGGCATCTGCCATGCGCGCTCTCTAGCATCGTCCGCCGAGCAGCGCACGGGCCCCGGCGGAGGGGCGGAAGCCGGTGATCTTCCATTGGCCCGTGTCGTGAACTGCCTCCGCGCCGAGGCCATCGCCGCCCGAGTCGGTCCCGGCAAGGCGGGGTACCTCGTCAACGCGAACGGCGCCCCCCGACTGCCGCCCCTTGGCGATCTCGCAGCCTCTCCGACGCTAATTACACCTGCCCCATCCGGGCCGCTAGCACCCCGCCGCGATCCGCCAGAGCTCGCGCAACCCCACGAATGCGAGCGCATGCAACTGAATTCGCAGCACCGGCCTCGCCCGTCTGGAGGGCGAGAGCATGCTGTTCGCATGCGGGTCGGGCGGGCTGCCCGCCGCCCAGAGGCTCGTAGACGAGCATCACAGGCATGGGATTCACCGAAAAGTCCCAGTCACAGTCTTGCGCCCGGAGCAAACGCGGCCGGGAACCGCATGGCTCGCCATGCGGCCTTGGGCGGTCGCATCTTGCCGCCTTGCCTCCACGCCACCCGTGATGGTCTTCCGGGCCAGGCTCACGCACTCTTGACGCCCCGACGGCGGCGATCAGGACGTCGCGGTCGCTCTCGGAGACCCTTCGGGGTACGGGGCCGAGGGCGACGGCCAATTCAACGTGACGCGATTGCGCGGACCCTCCCGGGATTCTCGCATTCCTCTTGGCCCGCTCCTCCGAGAGCGTGACGAGGTTGACCGGAACCCTGAAGTCCGTCGGCGTTGCGCGACGTTTCAGAGGGAGCTCGAGATCCGCACCTGGCAGACGTTGATGCCCAGGTCGCAGGCACCGGAGCCATCCTGGGCCGGTCAAACGACAACCGTGTGACGGACGAGTTAACGGCGCGGGGAGGTCCTCCGCGAGCAACTCGACGGTCACGTCACTGTCAGGCGATGAGAAGTCACATGAACGCTCCCTTCGGCGGTATCGGCCGCGGGTAGGTTCGCTGGCGTCTCTCGCCAAGGAGCGTATCCATGCACAAAGAGGTGAAGTCCCGCCTGGCTCTCGCCACGGTGGCGTGTTTCCTCCAGACCCTCGCGGCTCCCGCGTATGCCGGACTGCCTGGCTGCTCGCAGGATGAACTGCCGCTTCACGAGAAGATCACGCTACTGCGTCACAAGGTGAAGTACGTGTTCGTGATCTTCCAGGAGAACGAATCGTTCGACCACTATTTCGGTACGTTCCCAGGTGCGAATGGGCTCTACAGCGCGCCGCACGGGCACAAGCCCGCTAACGCGACGGCCAGCTTCAAGCAGTCGTACCTCGACACGTCGCTCAAGACGGACACGCTCTCCCCGTTCCTGATGCCACAGGCGGTCGTGACGGCAGCCGGCACGATCGTGCCGGTCTATCCTGCCGACTACATATCGATGGATCACAGCCACCAGGGCATGGCGAACAGCATGAATGTCGACGCCACGACCGGCATTGCGGCAAACGACCGCTACGCGATGGATCAGGAAGGTCTGACCACCGACGAGTCCGGGAGCATCGTGAACAAGTCGGGGGCGGCGCCGACCAGTGTCACGCTGGCCCAGAAGCAGAAGGCGGAGGCCAACCTCAGCCACATCGACTGCGACACGATTCCCTTCATGTGGATGTGGGCGAAGAACTTCGTCCTGTTCGACAACTTCCGCCAGACCATCGTCGGGCCCTCGACGCCGAACGCGATCGCGATCATCGCCGGTCAGTCGGGCGAGACGCAGTGGGCTCTTCACAACGACCAGGGCCCGACGGTGACCTACGCGAACCCCGCCTTCCCGAACCCGCTGGGTGCGAGCTTCAGCGCGGGCAATCCGGTCCACGCTGGAAACACCAATGCCTTCGTTCCTGTCGTCGCCGACCCGGGCCCGTTCCCGGGCTCGAACTTCGACCCCAACACGGTCAAGCCCCCCTACAACACCGACGAGAATCCAGGCAACCCGGCGCTCAACCTGACCTTCGCCAGCCTGCCGCTGTCGTTCATGGGCCACAACATCGAAGAGATCATCGCGAACGATCCAAATCCCGCCTTCGACCTGCTGGACGTTCAGGAGGACATCAAGGCCATCGCGGCCTTCGACCCGGTAGTCAACTGGGGCTGGTACCAGCAAGGCTTCAATGCCAACGACGCCGCTTGCGGGCCGGGCGCCTCACTGCCGGGGTCGAACTGCGCGGAGGGCATTCCGAACGCGGCCCTGAACACCGGCTACATCCTGCACCACAACGGTCCCCAGTATTTCGGCTACATCGCCGACAACCCGAAGGTGCTGAGCGGCAACCTGCACGGGGCCGCGGACTTCTTCGCCGCCGTCGAGAACAGGACGCTGCCGAAGGAAGGCGGCGTCTTCTACCTGCGCGGGGGCTACAACAACAACAGCGGGCTTGTACCGGTCGACCCGACGCCCGCGATCAAGCAGGCCTTCATCGGCAACGATGACCATCCCGCCTACTCGGACCAGCAGATCTCCGAGGCGTTTGCCGCCGAGGCGATCAACGCGATTGCCAGCAGCCCCTACTGGTCGGAGAGCGCGATCATCATCACCTATGACGAGACCGACGGGTTCTACGACCACGTTTCGCCGCATCGCCGAAGCACGCTCCCCGACGGCTCGCAGCTGGCCGCCGGTCCGCGCATTCCGACCATCGTGGTCTCGCCGTTCGCGAGGGCAGGCACCATCTCGCATCGGTACAGCGAGCACGGTTCGCTGATCAAGTTCATCAACGAGCTGCACGGCCTCGTTCCGCTCGCCATGCTGCCAGACGAGGTCCGTGGCCGCGAGCTCGGCGAGAAGAACCTGGGTCAGCGGGACCTCGGCCCCTCCGACGACCCTTTCAACGATGTCGGCGACCTCACGGAAGCCTTTGACTACGACATCCTGCGCGGGTTTAAGGCGCCCGTTCCGGCCTCGAAGGCGCTGATCCCGTCGGAAGCGGTCACCTCGCTGCCCCATTTCGTGCCGGCGGGCTACGGAAAGAACGGCTACTACTACTCGCCGAACGGCTATACCAATGGCGCCTGTGCCGCGATTGGCATCCTTCCGACCGACTTCCACAGTTGGCAGGCCTACAAGGCGGGACAGCCGATCGACCAGTATCCGGTCGACGTGAATCCACGCCCGACTCAATCACCTGGAACGCCCACCTCCGGCACCTGGACGCCGTGAGGCCGATCCTGGGGGCCTGAGACAGTCCAAGCGAGGGTGGAGGCCACTGGCCTCCATCCTCGCCTGCTTCTCCCTTCCGGCTGTTGGTTGGAGTCCAGATGCCCCGCATGCTCCCACGTGTCGTCGCCGGCGCCCTGATGGCGCTCGCCAGCGTCGCGCGCGCCGGACCTCCTCAGGCTGCGCCGAGCCTGGAGTCCATCCGCGCAGCCCACCAGTTGGACTGCGGCACGGTGCAGGCGGTCGACGACTGGAACAGCGAGGACGTCCACGGCAATCTCTCGGGCCTCGAGGCAGGGGTTTGCCGTGCCGTCGCCGTCGCCTTGCTCGGTGACGATCGTGGCCTGAGAATCCAGGCCTTCCCCGGCGAACCGGAGGCGCTCCGTGCGCTGAAGGAGGGGACGGTCGACCTGGTGATCGGGATTTCGCCCTCGGCGACGATCGCGGTCCAGTACGGCCTTGGGTTCGGACCGCCCGTCTTTTACGACTCACAGCGTCTGATGGTCTCGAAGCGGAGTGGCGTCACGAAGGTCGCGGACCTTCGCGACAAGCTCATCTGCGCGCTCGACATGAGCGAGGCGTACCGGGTGTTGCGCGACGAGATGGCCGCGAGAGGCATTCCCTACGCGCTGATGGCTCATTCCGAGCAGGGGGAGATGGACGCGGCCGTCGCCGTCAGGCGATGTCTCGCCGGTACCGGGACGGAGTCGCGGCTTGCCCAGTCGCGCGCCAACTTCCACGCTCTGACCGGCGAGTTCGTGTTCCTGCCGGAGCGGTTCGGCATCTATCCGATTGTCCCCGCGTATCGGTATGGCGGTCAGAAGTTCGGCCTCGTGATCGAGTGGGTGATCGGCGCGCTCATCGAAGCAGAAGCGCTCGGGATCACCAGGGACAACGTGTCGGCGTCGCTGAAACGAGAAGACATGCGGGCCGAGCAGCTGCTGGGCCACGACTTCGCGACGGCCCAGGCGCTAGGCCTCGCACACGATTGGGCGGCCAGGGTCGTCGCCGCGACCGGAAACTACGGGGAGATCTTCCAGCGTACGACGGGCCGGCCCTACCGTCTGGATCGGGGGCTGAATGCGCTTTGGACCGAGGGCGGACTCATGCGGCCGCTGCCGATGAGATGACGGAGCGTGGCCCTCCGCCGCTTACCCGATGGACGATCGCGCTCTGCCATCGCCGAACGCGTCGGCCGCGCCGATGTGACTTGCAGCCGCACGCCGGAATCCTGGTGGGGCGGCCGCCTCCGCCCCGGCGTCCTCCCGGTCCTCTGCGCATGCGACTCCGAATCGGAAGGGGCCAGTCTCGACGAGCCGGCACCTGCTCGAAACGAGCCCTCGCGTACCTGCTTCCCCTGGTCGTCATTCCGGGCACGTATGGGGTGGAGCCCCCCGAAGGCGGTTCTGCCGCCTCTCGAGGTCCCGGACAGCTCTCCCCGGACCAGGAGACGATCACGCTCCCCGAGGTCCTCATCGATGTGAGGCAGCCGGGCAAGGTCCTGAACGACAAGCTGAGAGCTTTCGAGGAATCACGGGGCAACTTCCTCTTGCCAGCCCTTGGGGCCAATGCGTCGAGCCTGACCCGCAGCGAAATCAACTCGCTGCCGCAGGGTCTGGACACGCCCATCGACAACGCGCTCACTCAGCTTCCGGGCGTATCGGTGGATGCCGCGACGAGCAACGTGAGCTACCACGTGCGCAGCGAGTATGCGAACGTCCAGTATCGCATCAACGGCATCCAGCTTCCCGACGGTCTATCGGGGTTCGGCCAGATCGTGGAGACCGGCTTCGTCGGCACGCTGCGTCTGCTCGACGGCGCGTTGCCGGCCCAGTACGGGCTTCGCACCGCCGGGGTCATCGACATCGCTGCCAGGAACGAATATCCGCCCAGCGGAAGCGTGACCTTCTTCGGCGGTTCGTACTGGACACTCTCGCCGAGCATCGCCTACGGGGGACAGACCGAAGACCTGCAATACTTCGTCGCAGGCCGATACCTCCGCAGCGACGAGGGGCTCGACAATGCGATGCCCACCTACTATCCGCTGCACGATCGGACCGAGCAGTGGAAGGCCTTTGGCTACCTGTCGGGGCTTGTCGGGGAATCGAGCCGCTTGACGTATTTGGCCGGCATGTCCCTCGGCTGGTTCCAGATACCCAACGTGATCGGGCAGGCTCCGGCGGGAGATTTCGGCAGTCCCACGTACCCTTCTGCGAATCTGAACGAAAACCAGTACGAGAACTTCACCTTCAACGTTCTGGCCCTCCAAACGAAAGGCCAGGGATTCGAAACGCAGGTGTCGCTCTTCGCCCGCTACGCGCTGGTCCACTTCTTGCCCGACGTGTACGGCGACCTCGTGTTCAACAACGTCGCTTCGAACGTTAAGCGCCAGAGCTGCCTCATCGGGCTTCAGGGCGACACTGCCTGGCGCCTTGGTGCGTCCAATACCCTCCGGGCCGGCTTCGGGATCGCGTCTGAAAGCACCCAGGTGGACAACCTGGCAACCGTCCTCCCCCTCGACGCCTCCGGATCTCCGCTGCCGTACCCGGTGACGATCAACGACTACGCCCCGAGGATCGGATGGAACTTGGGGGCCTTTGTTCAGGACGAGTGGAACATCACGAGCGCCCTCACGTTGAATGCCGGGCTCCGCTTCGACCAGATGTACCAGTATGTCGTCGCGAGTCAGGTCAGCCCACGTGTAGCGTTGCTGGTTCAGGTCGCCCCTTCTACGACCCTACACGCGGCGTACGCGCGCTACTTCACGCCTCCGGTGCAGGTGGAGGCAACGCCGACGAACCTGGCGCTCTTCCAGAACACCACGCTGCAGCCTGCGATCGGCCTGCAGAGTCCCGTGCAGCCGGAGCGGTCGCACTATTTCGACGTCGGGGTCGACTCCAGACCCCTCGCCGGCCTGCGAATCGCGGCCAGCGCCTATTACAAGCTCGCAACCAACCTGCTGGACGATGGCCAGTTCGGCGAGGCCACCGTTCTCTCCCAGCTCAACTACGCGCGGGCCTATAGCGAGGGCCTGGAGCTCAGCCTGGGCTACGAGGTTGGGGGGCTGCGCGCCTACGGAAACCTCGCGCTGAATGCAACCAAGGCGAAGGGCGTGGCCAGCAACCAATACCTGTTCGATCCGGAGGAATTCGCCTACCTCGGGACGCATTATCACGTCACGGACGACGCTCAGACGGTCACCGCCTCGGCCGGCGTCTCCTACTCCTCGCGGGGCTTTCTGGCGAGCTGTGACTTCATCCACGGGAGCGGCCTCCCCAGCGGGTTCGCCAATACGGAGCACGTGCCGGGCTATGCGATCATCAACGTCGCCGTCGCCAATGAGTTCGATCCCTGGACCACGAGGAGGCCCCTCGTCGTGCGCCTCAGCGTCGCGAACCTGCTCGACACGGCATATGTGCTTCGCAGCGGTACCGGTGTCGGGCAGTTCGCGCCGCAGTACGGGCCCCGGAGAGGAATCTTCGTGAGCTTTTCTCAGAAGATCTGAAGAGCCGCTCCACCGACCGCCGCACGCCTCCCTTTGGACGTGGCGGGCACACGCCCGCCCGACTCGCGTGTAGCCCGGGAGGCGCCGTCATTGGGGCACCAGGCGCGTCGCCTCCGCGCCGAGGCTGCAGAGGCATTCAGCGACTCGACCTGCATTGCACGAAGGAGAGTCACGAAACCCCCGAGTCGATGGTCATCCGGAAGCGAATGCGCGGAACGTCCGCCCAAGGAGCTGTGGCAGACCGCTCCGGGATGCGGCGTCAATGTCCTCGAACTCGACCAGGATCGGTGGCGGGGATTCTTGGGGTTCTCGCTGGTGCCGGCCAGGATCTCCACGTCGATGAAACACATCTCCGGAGCGCAGGTGAGACGTAACGTGACGAGCGTTGCGCAGCGCAGGCACGGGCGAGGCACTCGCAGAAGCCTCGGCGTAGCAAGATGGCCCCGGCGCGCGCCATCTCATGAGATCGCGCACTGGCCTCGTCTCCGGGGGGAGGAGCGCCTTTGCGGACCTGTCACGGAGCGGAGGCCTACCCGTCACGCGCCGCTGGCAGAAATAGAGACCGGTGGCGTGGGCGGCGTGGACGGCGCTTTGGTACGTTCTGGGAACCAACCCAGAGTCGCTTCTTTGCCCGGCGGAGCTCTTCCGCGTCGCGCGCAGCACCAACGCGAACGTGGTCGTGTACGAGACCCGGTTCGCCGCGTCCGGCTCACTCGACCGGCGCGACCCCGTCCATGCGACCTGGGTCATGCTCGCCGTGGACGGCCACCGAGAGGAGCTGAATGTCCTCGAGCAGGGGCTCGCCTACGGATTCGACGTCCGGCCCGTCGCCGACGGGGAATACGAGCTCCGGCTGCACGCCCAGCCCGATCGGCCCATCGGGGTGCGCATGCAGCAGGGCTGCCCCGTGGCGTTCGTGAACATCGCCGGCCGCGAATCGATCCTGAAGCGCATCTTTGTCACTGCCGGCGGTGGTCCGATCCCGGAGGTCCGATCGGTTGAGTTGGATGGATACGACCCCGAGGACGGCGAGGAGGTCCGCGAGGTCATCCCGGCCGGCTGAGCCCCTCGCCAGGTATCCCGACGCGACCGCGCGCAGCCTCGCGGTCCTGGGCGAGAGAACGACCGGCTATCGGGCCGCCTGGAGGTATTCGACGCGAATTCCGCTCCCTCGACCTCCGCGAGGTGTCCGAGCCCGGCTCGCGTGCGTGCGGGTCGGCGAGGCGGAAGACCGTCACGCAATGCGCGAGCTTGTCCTGGGCGGACCAGGCGCGCCGGATGGCGGCCCGACCGCGTTTACCGGTGAGGCGCGATCCGCCGCCCACCCGATGGCAACCCTGGGGCCGAAGCCCAACTCCAGCACCCGGTCCCCTCGAGCAGATCGAGGGTCCCGAAGGCTGCGAGTCCGGTTCGAACGACGAAGGTGGCCGAACCCGGATCCCGTGGCGCCGCCGATCCGCGCCGGGGACCCCCGCTGGCCCCGGAGAGAGAGGCTCTGTCAGATCGCCTCTCGGGTCCTGTCTCCCAGCTAGCCATCCGGGACCACCGGGTCGGTGTCACCCCCCCTGCAAGAAAGGACAGTGGTCATGATCAAGAAGAGCGGGATGAAGTGTCGTGAGGTGGAGTCGAGCGAGCTGACCGAGCTTACGGAGACCGAGCTCCGCACGGTTGGCGGCGGCCTGGTCCAGAAGGCAGCGGTCGTGAACCAGCTCGTTTCGTCGAACCTGCAGACCGTCAAGAAGCTGAACGGCCTCAGCTGGAGCTGCCTCTGCTGCATCGGCTGCTGACGAGGGGAGCCTCCGCCTCGCACGGCCGCCTCCGCGCGAGGCGGAGGCCTTCCCGGTCAGATCTGCGGCGCAGCCTTGTCCAAACGGAGTTGTTTTTGGCCTCGCGTTCAAAGGAGCCATCGGTCATGTCCCTTTCAGCAGAGAACGGCGCGATGCCTGCGCCGAAGCGCGCCGTCCACCGGACGGGAATTGCGGCGGGCACCCAGCCGAGGCTGCCCAGCCTCGAGCAGGCCCTCGGGTACCGGAACGATCAGATCCTCTACAAGTTCCAGGAGCGATGGGCCGTGAACTTCGAGGAGGCCGCGGAGCTGTTCGAGGAGACCAAGAAGTGGCTATGGGTGCAAGTGGCGGCGCGGGTGACGCCAGGCGCTCCGCCCATGGCGATGACCGTCGCCCTCGCGATGCTCGACGAGATGCTGCACACGTTCATCCTCTTCACGCGGGAGTACGTGGAGTACTGCGAGGAGAACTACGGGGCGTACCTCCACCACGCGCCGATGACGAGGGACGCGAAGAATGCGCAACTGGAGCGCTTCCGCAAGGATCCCGACGGGATGCTGGCGCAGGAGGGGGAGTTCCTCCGGAACATGTACTCGTTCGTGTACGACTTGCTCGGCGAGGAGACGGTCGTGCGGTGGTACTCGGAATACGCCGAGAAGTACTCGGGGGCGCGGATGGCCGAGTTGTCCGGGGACGGGCGGCGCTTCGCGCGCGCCGACGCTGCCGGCCTCACGGGGTGATGCGGCCATTCACATGGCGAGGCGAACGCGCAAGCGATCCCGTCGCTCAGCGTCGGGCTCCGATGCCGATGCCGCGCGGCACGTACTGAGCGACGCAGACGACCTTTGACGGATTGGCAGTGTGGTTCGTGCCGAAGGGTCCTTCGTCCATGGTCTGCACACCCTGGAATGTTGCAAACCATTAAGGGCGGCCACGTCGGCGTTCGCGTGCGCTACTCTGACATCGGGAGTTGTGAATCGGCCGTCGCCCCATCCCGGTAGCCGAGCCACCACTTCCATCCTCGGCCAAGGCAACCTGTCTCTTCCTCCAGGGGCCGAGGTTTGCTCGGACCCCGGCCCTGCTCTACGGAAGGCGGCCCCCGAGAAGGCCCAGCGCCGGTCACCGGCGGACGCGGCCTCTGCGCGCCTGGCGCGCGTGCCGTGATCACTGACCGACCACGCCCGAGGCGGAGGTCGGCGCAAACGATCATGGACCCCGGAAGTCCATTTGCGCGTGGCCGAGCCGGGGATTTCGGGCAGGACGCAAAGGAGGTGAGCGTGTTGGGAACGGGTGGGTGCTTGTCTTGGATCGTCAAAACTGATCCGATCGGGGCCGTAGGAAGCTGCGGGACGCGAAGGTCAGCCATCAACCCGCAAAGGAGAGCGCGATGCCACAGTTCGTGTTGCGGAGCCCCGACGTGAGGCCGAACGAAGTCATTCCGGGCGCACACGTCTTCGATGGGTGGGGATGTACCGGCAAGAACGTCTCGCCCGAGCTGGAATGGAGCGGTGCTCCCGCGGGAACCAAGAGCTTTGCGCTGACCGTTTACGACCCCGATGCCCCGACGGGGAGCGGCTTCTGGCACTGGCAGATCTTCAACATTCCCACGTCAGGGACCAAGCTGGCGAAGGGCGCCGGCGATCCCAAGAGCGGCGTCAGTCCGGCAGGAAGCGTCCAGGGTCGGAACGATTACGGAAACGTCGGCTACGGAGGACCGTGTCCGCCGCCGGGGGACAAGCCCCATCGGTACGTGTTCACCGTGTTTGCTCTGAAGGTCGAGCGCATCGAGCTCGATGCCACCGCGACGGCAGCGGTCATTGGCTTCAACATCAATGCAAACACGATTGCCAAGGCGTCCTTCACGGCGATGTACGGCCGTTGACCAGGCACCCGCTGAGAGCCAGCTCATCGGATAGGGACGTATCGACTCTGCGGCCCGGTCCAGCGGGGCGCGTCGCATGGGTAAGTCCCAGCCCGTCCCCTCGCGGACCACCACCTCCGACTCCATGAGCCTGCGCGAAGGCGCGAGCAACGACATCACACACCATTCCGCCACGAACTCCGCGGTGCCCATCCCGGCAGCACGGACATTCGCCACGGGCCGAGGCCGCCGCGATGTCGACGCCCTCGAGCCCCGCACCCGACTGGCGGATGAAGCGCAGCCCCTCGACGCGATCCATACAAGGGGCCATCCACGCGCGACATCGTCGGGATGAGCACCTCTCCCGTTTTTCGCCGCCTCCGCGGAGCGCGACCGGACCGACCGACACGACGGACCCCTGCGGCATGGCCTCGGCGCCATGGGGCCTGAGCAGGGGAAATCCGGGCCCTGCGACGATGATCCTCAGGCACATGCGCCGCCCGGAATGATAGCGCGGGGGGCGCGGCCCGGGACGCAAAAGCGGCCACGACGCCTACAGCGGACGGCAGGAGGCACCCGACTTGCAGCGCACGGTCTCCGGACCGCTTCAAGTGGACGGTCTAGTGGTTGATCTGTGGACGGGTCCGCATCCTCGGTTGCGGAGAGGCCCCGTCTGCCCGACGCGGACAAGTGGAGATACCAGGCAGGGCAGTGCGCATACCTCGTGGAGACCTGAAGCGCCGGTAGGGTTGGCGGTGTGAAGCGCGCGGCGGGGGGCCCTGGCCGGATCTCGCTTGGCATCGAGGTCTCGAATCCTTCACAATCGGGCGACGTGCGGCGGCCGCCCCGCCGGAAGAGAGCACCATGAAGACGATGCGGAAGGACTCCCAGGTCATCGAGGTCATGGAGGACATCTGGGCGCTGACGCACGCGCTCGAGGCTCGCTCCAAGTGGATGATGCGGACGTACGATGTTTCCGGCCCCCAGTTGCTGCTCATCCGGATCGTGGGGGTGAATTCGGGTTGCTCGCCCAGCCAGGCGGCGCGCCACCTGCGGCTTCACGCAGGAACCGTCACGCGCCTCGTCGCAGGTCTGGAGAGAGCCGGGGTGATGCGGCGCTCCGCGCACGATCGGGACGGCCGGAAAGTCCGGCTCACGCTCACGAGGCGCGGCCGACGGCTCGCCCGCCTGAGCGTGGGTACCGTTCACCGCGCGGTCGGCAGGACGCTGGCCGGCGCAGGGCACGGCGAGGTCGCCTGCGCAAAGTCCTTCATGAGAAGGCTCGCCGCCGAACTCATGCCTGCCTGACGAAGGGCTCCACCGAGCGCGAGAGGGCGCAGGGGCGCGCCGGGCGCGTTGGGGCGCATCGGGTGGCCGCCTCGAGGAACGTCCTCATGCCGGGCGAGCGCTCGCGGAGCGCCCGTTTACGCCCCTTGCCAGGGCGGGGGTCGCCGTTCATGTCGACGAACGTTATGGAGGCGGCGACTGCAAAGGAGGAACCGACATGCCGAGGCCCATCACGGTTGCCGTTGCGGGCGCCACCGGAAGGCAGGGAGGGGCGCTTTGCCGCTGGTTGCTCAATCGAGGTCATGCGGTCCGGGCGCTGACCCGGAAGCCCGGATCGAGCGCGGCACTCGAACTCGAGGCGCTCGGAGCAGTCGTCCACGAGGCGGACCTGGACGACGGACGCGCGGTCGGGCTGGCCGTCGAAGGCGCCGACGCGTTCTTCCTGGTCACGACGCCATTCGAGGCGGGCGTTCAGGCCGAGGTCCGCCAGGGCCGGGCGGCCGCCAAGATCGCGAAGGAGGTTGGGGTGAAGCATCTCGTCTACGCGTCGGTCGCCAACGCCGACCGGAACACCGGGGTTCCCCACGTCGAGAGCAAGCGGGAGGTCGAGGACTACATCCGGAAGCTGGGGGTCGCCTCCACCACGATCGCGCCCGTCTTCTTCATGGAGAACTTCCTCGGGCCGAACTTCATAGACGGTCTTCGCGCCGGTACGCTCTCCATGCCGCTACGACCGAACCGTCGCCTGCAGATGGTCGCCGTGCAGGACATCGCCAGCTTCGCCGGCATGGTGCTCGAGCGCCCAACCGAGTTCGTGGGAAGGCGGATCGACATCGCATCCGACAGCCTGACCGGGCCCGAAATCGCGGGTGCGATGACCCGTACCGGAACGACGATCGTCTACGTGCAGGCGCCGGTCGAGCCCATTCGCTCGCGCAACCCGGATTTCGCCCGGATGTGGGAATGGTTCGACCAACGAGGCACGGACGTCGACCTGAGCGCCCTCGCGTCCGCGTACCCGGAGGCCGGGTGGCACGATTTCGGCCATTGGGTGCGAGAACAGGATTGGACCGTTCTCGACGCGGCGGGGCCGGAGCAGCCAACCGCCTGAACTCCACGCCTCTCCGGCTCGCCAGGTCGAGCGACGACCCAGCGGTCGGCGCGGTCCCCCCCCCCGGGGTCTTCCCGGCCAGCAGAGGGTCGACGCGGGCGTGCCGGACGGGTGCGCTGCGCACGAGATGCGCAGTGAAAGAAGAGGGCCAGGGACGCGAGCAGGACGGCGAATCCTCCGATCCAATACAGCGCCGCTTCTTCCATCAGGGCCATCGCAGGCCCCGAAACAGGTCGGCCGACGTCCCCGTCGTCGCGCTGTTGACGCGCATTGAAACGGGTCCGGCAGCCACGGTCACCTCGTGGATTGCGTGGGGCGCGTCAGCCGGGGATGGTCAGGGACGACACGTGGAGGACGGATCCCTTGAGCTCCCCGGTCACGTTTACACGCACGTGGTCCTTCTTGTGGGTCGCCTTGAGGGCAGCGATCGCCTTCTCGTTCCCCGCCTTGTCGAATTTGATCCACTGTCCCCCTTCGAGGATTCCGTACCCGCTTCCGGCGCACTGGAGCAGGCACGCCGTGGTGTGCGCGTCGGGATCCGCTTTGACCTTCTCCGCGCAGTTGTGATCGACGAGCGGCGCGTTCGTCCACGTCGCCGAAAGCGCCACCGACGGAAGCGAGGCAACGACCGCTAGCATGAGCATCTTCATTTGCATCCTCCTTTTCGAAGACAGCGGTGAAGTGGCCCCTGGGTCAGGCGGGAGCGCCCCGCTGGACGACGTCGCCGAGGCGGCCACGAGGCCCGGGAGCGCGAGCCGCAGCCGATCGCCATGCGCTGAAACGCCCAGGGCGAAGGCGGCGAGCGCGATTTCGACGTCTCGAAGAGCCAGGTCCCAGAAGTTGCCAGTCAGGCCGAGATTCACTGCGATTGCCACAAGCCAACAACAAGTAGCCGCCGAGGTGCGTCCACCTCGAGAGGATCGCGAGTCCCATGAGCATCTCCACGACGCCTACGCAACGCATGAAAGTGCCATCGTTGACGGGCAGGAGGTGCCCCACCAGCGGACTCAGGTACATCGACCAGGTCGTGAGGAGGTTCAAGAACTTGTCCAGACCGGCAACGAACGTGCCCAGGCCGAGCCCGATCCGGAGCGCGAGCCAGGCGGTTGCAAGCCTCGAGTCGGCACGAACCTGCCCGTTGGCAGGCTCGATCCCGACGGCTTCCCCCCGATCGATCGAGCTCATGGGACGTGACCCCTGTGGCCAGGACTTCGCGCGGCACAGGCGAGAATCAAGTCCTGGATGGGGGTAAATTGCACGTGCAAATAAAGATGCGATGTTCGACATCGATGATGCTGGCGTCTTTCCACCCTCCAGGTTGGACTCCTCTGGGGTCTCGATCTGGCACACGGGAGGGCGTCTTCCGCCGAGCTAGCTGCCCAGGCGCAGAAGGCGGCCCGCAGCGCGTCGCACGCGCGAAGGCTCAATCCCGCTCGCCCCCCGCTGTTCGGGGTATCAGCCATGTCGCCACCTGAGGCCGGACGCCGTGCCGTGGCAGGACCGGCGCGACCAAGGCGGCGAGACGATGGCCGCTCCGGAGATCGGCCCGGCGGAGCGGGAGAGCGCCTAAATTGAGTTAGACCTCGTCCCGAGGTCATCGGCGATCAACCGCGCGTTGCCGTGGTTGTCATCCGGCCGGCCACAGAGCCCGCGAGGCCCCCGGTCCCGACCTCATGGGCGCGACGGACCCCGGATCCTGGAATCCGGCGCGGCCGCGCCGGATGGTCGAGTGCCGGAGCCTGCGCTTCAGGGCCGCGACGGGATCGGGTAGGGTTCCGGGATGATCTTCTCGGCGTCCACGACCCATGCCTTGCGCGCCGTGGCCTGGCTGGCCGCCCACGGCGACGGGAGGGCCGTGATGGGCCGGGAGCTGGCCCAGAAGCTCAAGCTCCCGCCCGAATACCTCACCAAGGTGCTCGGAACCCTCGCGCGGAAGGGCGTCCTGAACGCGAGCCGCGGCGTCAAGGGCGGATACCGGCTTGCGAAGCCGCCCGAGCGGATCCGGCTCGCCGAGGTGATCGAGCCGTTCGAGGGAAGGCGAGCCCGGCCGGGATGCCTGTTGCGGCCAGAGAGGCCCTGCCGCGACTCCGGTGCATGCACTGCGCATGCTGCGTGGGGAGGCGTGAAGCGGACCTATCTCCAGTTCCTCGAGGAGACCACGGTCGCCGACATCCAGGGCGGTGCGTAAGCCGCTGGGTCGTCGGCGTTGGTGCTCGGACGTCCTCCCCCGTGTCGACCTCGTCCGTCTCCGGGGGCGCGCGGAGCTTCCGCATGACGCGACGGAAGGCCCCGGCCCCGCAGCGGTCAGGCGCCGAAGACGGCTGCCGCCGCCTTCTTCCATGCGGATCTTGCGTAGAGGCGATCGAGCCAGGCCCGCACTGCCGGGTACGGTGCGAAGTCGAACCCGCCCTCGATGACGAGCCACAGGTGCGGGGCGTAGGCGATGTCGCCGAGCGAGAAGGTGCCCTCGAGCCACTCCTTGTGGCCGAGCGCATCCTCCAGGACCGGGAGCCACCTCGCGAGCTCCTTGCGCCCGGCCTCTGCGGTGTGTGCGTCCCCGGTCATGTTCCAGAAGTCCTGCATGCGCCGGTTCGTCGCCCGGAAGACGAGGGCGCAGGCCGGCGACACGTGCGCCGCCTGGAAGAACAGCCAGCGCTGGACGGCCGCGCGCCCCTCCACCGAGCCTGGCAAGAGCCCGGCCGAGGGGTGCCTCTCCGCCACGTACCAGTTGATGGCGTTCGACTCCCAAAGCCGGAAGGCGCCGTCGGAGAGTGCGGGGATCTTCCCCATCGGGTTCACGGCCAGGTAGTCGGCCGTGCGGTTCTCTCCCTTGCGGGTGTCGAGAAGCCGCCGGGTGAAGGGCACGCCGGATTCCTCCAGCGCGAACACGGAACGGGCCGAATTTCCGGAGTTGCGTCCGTAGAAGAGTTCCATGGGCGGAGAGCCTATCCGATTCGGACGGAGGAGGAACCCGGAGCCCCGGCGGGGGCTCATGCGGCAAACGGCGCCGCGGCGATGGACTCGCCGGGGGGCACGAGCGGATCCGGGAGGCGCTTCGCCTCCGCGATGACGCGGCCCAACACGGAGGACCCGGCGATCGCGGCCGCGCACATGATTCCCGCCCCGACCGCGCCGCCGACGCCGAGAAAGAGCGCATCCGCCCCGGTGAGGTAGAGCCCGCGGACCGGGGTCCGCGCCCCGAGCCACGCTCTCTCGAATCGGTCCGGGGTCACCGGCAGGTTGTAGATCTCGCCACCGGGGTGGCCCGTGAAGTGCTCCGTGGTGAGGGGCGTGGAGAGTTCCCGGTGGACGACGAGCCCTGAAAGGCCGGGCAGGCGGCGCTCGGCGCTCGCGAGCAACGCATCGGCGATGCGCTCCTTGAGCGCCAGGTATTCCGGCCCTCTCTTCATCCAGCGGGTGCCCCTCCACGGCTCGAAGCGGCGCGCGTCCGTCGCGGCGATGATCTCGGCCGTGTGGGCACGCGCCTCCGGGTCCTTCATCGAGGGAAACGACACGTAGGTTTGAGGCGCGCGGCCCTCGAGGAGTTCCCCGGATCGCGCCCAGAGCCGGTCGTGGTCGAGGCCGTCGTGCAACCAGTAGTTCTCGCCGGAAACGCCGATCGCTCCCGCCGACTTCGACAGGCCGAGGTACAGGGACACGTGCGCCATGCTGTTCGGGATGCGCTCCAAGTCGGCCCGGAAGGGCAGCGACACGTCCTCGCCCAAGAGCCGCAGGTAGGTCGTGCGCGCACCTGCGTCCGAGATCACCATCGGCGCGCGCAGTTCCTCCCCGCTCGACAGGCGAACGCCGCCGACGCGCCCTCTCGACACGAGAATGCGCTCGACCTCTGCCCGGATCCGCACGGCTCCCCCCGCTGCCTTGATCACCTCTTGCGCACCCTCGGCGATCCGGGCGGCCGTGCCCACCGGGTAGAAGGCGCCCTCGAGGTAGTGCGCGGTGATGACGGCATGGGCGAAGAAGGCGCTCTGCGAGGGCGGCAGGCCGTAGTCCCCCCAGCGAGCGCCCAGGACGGCTTTCAGGCGCTCGTCGCGCACATGCTCGTCGAGCCAGGATCGGGTCGTTCGGCGTGCGAGGCGTCCGCGTCGCGCGAGCAGGAGGGATGTCACGGCGGCGATGGGGGCGGACGCGAACGAGCGCGCAGCGAGCGCCGCCATCCACGAGGCGGCTCGCTCGACGTCGCGGATGTAGCGGTCGATGCTCCTGCGCTCCGCGGGAAAGGCGTCGCGGAGGTCGGAGCGGAAGTTGTCCCGGCCGGCGCGAATCCCGAACTCGAATCCGGGAAAGACGAGGCGATCGAAGACCTCAGGCATCCTCGACCAGCGCAGGCGGCCGCCGGTGGCCACCTGGAGCGCGCTTCGCAGCATCGAGGGCCTCCCCATCTCCCCGACGTAGTGCACGCCGACGTCCCACGCGAAGCCACCGGGGCGCGAGAAGGTGTGCGTGAAGCCGCCCGCGCGGTAGTGGCGCTCGAGTACGAGCACCTTCTTCCCGTAGATCCGAGCGAGCACGCCCGCGACGGTCAGACCGCCGACTCCGGAGCCGACGACGATGACGTCCGCATCTCTCTCTTCCCGGTTCCTCGCCAAGGTCTCCTCCCGGAGCCGCCTGCCGACACCCCGCGCCTTCGGAATCATGGGGAAGCGGGAAGCGCCCGGCGTGACGAAGGCGTTGCAGGACCCTTTCGGGTCCAGACGGGCCTCGGGGGGCGATGCTATGAGAGCGACCGTGTTCCCGGCGGCCTCCGAGTTCCGGTGGTCGAGCGAGGCAAGGGGCTAGGTTGCTATCTCCATGCTGACGGCGTGGCGGTCGCTGCTCGTGAGCCGGGCGGGGGCGCTCCTCGCCGCGCTAGCACTGACCGGAGCGCCGAGGCTCCCTCCCGAGCCACAGCCCGACCACACCTGCCGTTGCCACCACCGAGCGGGCGAGCGGTGCACTTGCGTGGCCTGCAAGCGCGCCGCCGGGAAGGCACGCCTTGCGGCGGCGGAGCGCGAACCTCCCTGCCACCGAGCGAGAGCCGTCGCCGAGCTCGAGCGGGAGCCGAGAGAGCGGGAGTCGGGCAACGCGTGTCTGGACGGCCGGTGCGGCGCGCCCGAGGAGTGGCGAGCCGTCTTTGCCGGGCTGGACGCCTTCGCCTTGCCGAGCACCGGGGCGCCTGCAAGGCCGAACCCGGCTGAAGGCGTCCCGAGCCTGCCTGTGCCACCCCCGCAGGACGTTTCACGGCCGCCGGAGACTCCGCCTCCCCGCAGCGCCTAGAGGTTCGACCGGGGGCCGCCCGATGCAGGGCGGTCCCGGGCGCCGACGTCGGTGGAAGGTGGGGTGTGGGTCTCGCATGGGCAGGCGTGCCCCGAGACCCGGGCCGCGTGCCTTCCAGGGCAGGACTCCGCGAAGGGAGCGGAAGCCGGGACGCAGCGCGGGTTCCGGGGTCTGCCTGGCGGCGCTCCTCCGCCGGTTCCCGTGCCGCGCCGGACGTGGCGGCGTCAAGACGCTCATGGACTCTGAGGAGGTGCGAGATGACTCGGTTGAAGCACACGCTGCGGGTCGCGATCCCGGCGCTCGCCGCCGCGTTGTCGGCGCCCGCGTGGGCATGCTCGGTGTGCGGGTGCGGTGATCCGCTCGTGGCAGTCGGCGAGGCCGCCGGACCCCAGGGGCAACTCGGCCTGGAGCTCGACGGCCAGTGGCTCACCCAGACCGCCGGTGGAGACACGCCCGGGACGAAGGACGTCCTGACCCAGTGGTCGATCCTGCTCACGGCCTCGTACAGTCCGATCGAGAGACTGAACGTGGTGGTGACGTTGCCCTACGTATTCAAGCTCCTGCAGAACGAGGACAGCACCGGGGTCAAGACGACGACCTCCAACCTGAACGGGATCGGAGACCTCCAGTTCGGGTTGCGCTGGTTCTTCTGGGAGAAGGTGAGCTTCGCCGACCGGACGCGACAGAGCCTCGCACTCAACGCGGGCACGACGGCGCCCACAGGCTCGAACGACGCCACCGTGGACGGAGAGCGCGTCGACGAGCACGGCCAGCTCGGCACCGGCGGCTGGGGCCCCTACCTGGGTCTCTTCTACCGGCTCCAGGGGGACGTCTGGAGCGGGTACGGAGGCGTCTGGGGGCTCTACCGGACGACGAACTCGTACGGGTACCGCTTCGGGTCGGCGCTCCTGTGGACCGTCGCCGGCCAGTACCAGCCCGTCGAGTGGTTCGCGGCCACGCTCGCCATCGACGGCCGCTATGCGGGCGCTGACGTGAGCGACGGCGCGCCGGTCGACAGCACCGGCGGCTTCGTCCTGGCGGCAGCCCCGGCCGTGCAGTTCCGGATCTTCAAGGGGGCCTGGCTGCTCGCGAGGGCGCAGCTCCCGTTTGCAACGGCCCTCAACGGGATCCAGACTATCGGGCCCGTGGTCACGGCCGGCCTGCGAATCGAGGTTCTCTAGATGGCCCGGTCGTGCCCATGACGACGGCGGGTGCGAGCCGGCTCACGGAGGCGGTGGCGACGCTGACGGCACTCGTCTGCGCCGCCACCGCGGCCTCGTGCAAGGAGGCCCCGAATGGCGGCGAGGAGCGCCCGAAGGCGGGCGTCTACCGGTACACGGTGCGCGCCGAGGTCGTCGAGCTTCCATCGGCCGCGTCCCGCGAGATCATGCTTCGCCACGAGGCGATCGACGATTTCCGGGATGCCGATGGGAAGAAGGTCGGGATGGACGCCATGGCGATGCCGTTCGCGGTCGGGACCGGCGCGGCGCTTGCCGGCATCAAGGCCGGAGACAAGGTCGAGATGCGTCTCCTCGTCGACTGGGGCCGGCGGGTCCTCCAGGTGGAGAAGATCACTCGATTGCCACCCGACACGGCACTCCAGTTCGGCCCCGCCCGCAGGACCGCCGAACCCGCTGCCGACGGAGGCCTGTAGCTCCGTCCGTCGGGGTTGCGACTTGCAAGGTGTCCCGGCGCCGGCACCGCGCCGTGCACGACGGGGCCATCGCCCGAGCGAGCGAATCGCGACGAGTTCACGTCGCCGCCTCGCGCGACGACACCCAGCGCCCGAGGAAATGGCGAGGCCATTCGCGGCCTTGGAGAGGGCTGGCGCGTGCGATCTTTCCTGGCGGGGCGATGGCGTGATTCGTGCTCGCGAAGCGCGCGGGTGCCAGCGATGCGCGACCTCGTCACGGGCGACAGGGTGGACCAGTACGAGATCGGGGACCTCCTGGCGCGCAGCGGGATGGCCAGCATCTACAAGGCGCTCGACACGGAGTCGGGCCGCACCGTCGTCCTCAAGGTTCCGCACGTGCAGTACGAATGCGACGCGGCCTTCTACGAGCGATTCCAGCGCGAGGAGGAGATCGGGCGGCGCCTGGATCACCCCAACATCGTCAGGGTGCTCACACCACGGGCGAAGAGCCGGATGTACCTCGCCATGGAGTACGTCGAGGGGCCATCACTCCGAGAGGGCCTCCGACCTGGACAGCCGCTGCCGACGCAGCGTGCGCTCCAGATCGCGCGACAGCTGTGCGCCGCGCTCTCGTACCTTCACCGGAACGGGGTCGTCCACCGCGACGTCAAGCCCGAGAACATCCTCGTCGCGCCGGGGGACGGGACGGTGAAGCTGCTCGACTTCGGGATCGCCTTCCTCGAGGCAGCGAGGCGCCTCACCTGGGCGGGACTCACCGGGACGCTGGGCACGCCCGACTACATGGCCCCCGAGCAGCTTCACGGGCGCCGCGGCGACGCGCGGACCGACGTTTACGCGATCGGCGTGATCCTGTACGAGATGCTCACCGGTCGCCCGCCGTACGACGCACCGGACATGGCGGCGCTCCTTCGGATGAAGGCCCAACGGGACCCCCCGTCTCCCCGGCTGTTCGCCCCGGAGGTACCTGCCGTCCTCGCCGAGATCGTGCTCCGGGCAATCTCGCGGAACCCGCGCGATCGCTACGGCGACGCGGACGAGCTCCTCCGTGACCTGGAGGAGCCTCTCGGAAGGGCATCGAAGGGGAGACCGCCTGCCAGGTCCCGGGCTCCCTCTCCTCTGGAGAGCTTCAGGGTGAGGCAGATCCTCATCACGGTCCTCGTCTTCGCCGCGATCGCCGGGGGCTTCGTGCTGCTCGCGGGGGCCCGCGGGAAGCGCAGCGTTCACGGCGCCATGACGGGACTGCAACCACCGAGGGCCGCCCTGGCGAGGACCTCCGGGGAAGACGGCGACTTGCCCCGGTCCGGAACGTTCCCCCTGCGGCATCGAGAGAGCGTCCGCGTCCGGGCGTCACGAGCGGGCGCGTGCGAGCGCCGGCCGCCGATGCGCAGCGCTCCGGATCCATGCTCCCGCTGCTTCGCCCCGCTCCAGCGCTGCCGGACCCCCTCCGATCCAGTCCGCGACGGCGTTCAGGATGAGGAAGCCCACCTCTCGTCGATCGTCGACCCGAACGAGCGACCGCCGTACGAGGCCGTGATCGGCGACCGGCAGGTCCAGCGCCTCGTCGGCCGACACCCGCTCGGGCACGACCTCGCCGCACTTCACCCGTGGCGATGAGGATGAACCAGTCGGCCTTCGGGGAGTTCGGGGCCGGCGCGGACGGGGACCTCTTTCTGCCAGGCGTTTCCGGCGCTCATGGGCGAGCGCGAGGCGCTAGGGCGTCCCGCGGGGCTGAGTCGCGTCGACGACGACCAGGCGCACGAGGCCCTGGACGGAGCGGGCGGGCTCGTGGTCGGTGAGGACGACGAGCCGGAGCGGGCCCGTCGCCTCACGCAGGGGCTTCCCGTCCATGGCCCACACCAGGAGCGCCCTCGTGGCGCCGATCTCCGGCGAGAGCTCCGCGCAGGAGAAGGCGACCTGGTAGCCGTCCCTTCCGATCGCCACGAGCACCTTCCGCCAGCCCCCCCTCTTCTCGCCGACCGGGACGTGCTTGCCTTTCGGCCCCGGGGCGAAGCCGAACGCAAGGAGCGCCTTCTCCACGGGCACGCCGGTGACGGTGTGCCTCTCGCCGTGGTCGACCCATTCGGTCGTGGCGGCGCCGAGGGCCTCGAGGTCCTGTTGTGCGAGGGTGCCGCTCCTCGGCAGGGCACCGGAGATCGCGACGGCGAGCGCCGGCGCGTCGGCGCGGGCCGACGCGAGAGCGAGCATGGCTAGCAGCCCGACGGCGACGTTCGAAGCCTTCATCGTGCCCTCCCGCAGCATCGTGGCCGAACCCGTTCCGCGGCGCCTGGTGTTCGCGCGCGTCATGGGAGGCCGTAGCCGTACCTCTCGAGAATCGCTCGCCCCTTGTCGCTCGCGATGAACGCCAGGAATGCCCGGGCGAGGTCCGGCTCCCTGGCGCTGGCGAGGACGATTCCGGACTGTTCGATCTTCGGGTACAGGCGCTCGGGTACGAAGTAGACCTTTCCGGCAGCGAACTCCTTCGCGAACGTGAGGGAGTAGGGGAGGAACGCCACGGTGGCGGCGCCGGTCGTCGCGAATTGGGCCGCTTGCCCGACGCTCGTCCCCAGGACGAGCTTCCCCTTCACGGCATCGTAGACGCCCGCCGCCCGAAAGGCGGCCTCCGTCGCGCGCCCGAAAGGGGCCACTGCCGGGTTGGCGATCGCGATCTTCGTGACGCCCGGGTCCGCGAGGGCAGCGAGACCTCTCCCGTCGAGATCCACCTTCGCTTCTGGAGGTGTCCAGGCGACGAGCCGCCCGAACGCGTAGACGTGTTCGTCGGTCGCCGAGGCGAGCTTCTCCGCGACGAGTCTCGCGGGGTACTCCCGGTCGGCGGAGAGGAACAGGTCGAAGGGCGCCCCGTTCTGGATCTGGGAAAAGAACGCACCCGACGCACCAAACGTGAATAGCAGCTCGACGCCCGGGTGCTCCGCCTCGAATCCGTCCTTCAGATCCTGCGCGACGGTCTTGAGGTTCGCAGCCGCGGCGACCGCGACCTGCCTGTGGGGAGCGGCGGACGGCGAGCCGAGGACGAGCAGCGCGAGGCATGCATCGCGGATCATTCCGCCTCCAGAGAGGACATTTTAAGTAACCGAGAGCTACAATATACGCAGCGCGAGCCACCTACGGCAACCGACGACGTGCCCTCCGCGCGTACCCGCGAACGCGCAGGCGGCAGGTATACTCCCGTCCCTGCATGCCCGATCAGCTGCTCAAGACCGAAGAGGTCGCGAAGGTCCTCCGCGTCCATCCGAAGCACGTCTACCGCCTTCTCAAGAAGGGGTTGCCGGCGCGCCGCGTCGGGTCGGAGTGGCGATTCTCCCGCGACGAGGTCCTGGCCTGGTCGGGCGCGAAGCCCGCTCGCGGCGAGGCCGACGAGGTGGGCGCGACCGCGCCGTTCGGCGACGGCCTCCCCCCCGCGCTCGTGGCGGCGAACGGGGACGTCGCGGTGCTCCTCCTGCTGCGCTTCGCGGCGAGGCTCGGCCCGCCGCTCCTCGGCTTCGTCCAGGCCGACACGGGGAGCGCGGCGGACCTGCTGCGGCGAGGGGCCGTGCTCGCCGCCGGTGCGCATGCGGGAGGGTTCCCGACCCACGTTGGCGACGAGAGGGTCGCGAGGCTGCACCTCGTCCGGCGCGAGATCGGCCTCGTCTACCCGAAGGGCCCGAGGCCCTTCCGCGTCCGGGATCTGGCCAGAAAGCGACTCGCCTCGCGCCCGACCAGTGCCGGGGTCCGGAGCCATCTCGACGAGGCCTTGCGTGCCGAGAGGCTCGACCCGGCCAGGGTCCACAAGAAGGCCCTCGTGCTCGACTCTCACCTCGACGTCATCCTGGCGGTGGTGGCCGGCCGGGCGGACGTCGGCGTCGCGTCCCGGGCCTGGGGAGAGCGCGCCGGCCTCGGGTTCCTGCCGCTGGCGAGCGAAGCCTACGGGCTCATCGTCAAGGCGCGCGACCTCGGCGACCGGAGGGTCGTGAGGCTGTGCGAGGTGGCGCAGGCGAAGCAGTTCAGGGACGAGGTCGGAACGATCCCCGGTTACGACACCTCGGGGTCGGGCGACATCAGGTACGACGTCTGACCTAGGGCAGGCGACCTGCCGGCCCGACGCGGGCCGTGAGGATGGCGCGGAACCAAGGGCGCATCGCCGCCAGGTCGGTCTGCAGCCTGGCGAGCACGTCCCGGATGGCCCGCGGGCGCGCCACCCGGACCGTGCGAACCCCCTTCGCGAACGTCCTCGCCGAGGCAGCCCGCCCGATCTCGAGCGTGTAGAGGAGCGTGCAGTTCTTGAGCGCGGCGGACCGCTGCTCGAGGCTCTTCTCGTCGCAGCCGGGCGCGCGCTCCGGGAAGCGAAAGGTCTCGAGGTGGCGGGTTCACCTCGTAGATCGCGATGCCATGCGCTCGCCCGAAGGCAGCGTCGATGTGCTCCAGGTCGTCCGTCGTGACCGCAACTCGCACGTGTGACCTCCGCGAAGGCGCCATGCGCAGTCCAAGCAATCGCCATGCCCGGCCGCCGGCGGTTTTGGTGCGTCGCGGGAATCGCGAGTCCGGCGCTTTGCGCGGTGGTCCCTTCACGACACGGGCAGTGTCGCATTCCGGACAAGGGCGGCGTCAGGCGGGACCGATGCTCACCTGGATCTCTGCTGGCCTGGCCGCGAACGGTGCCGAGGTGACGAGGAAGTCGGCCCCGGCGCGTGCGTAGGCGGCAGCGTTCGACTCTTCGACGCCCCCGGTGGCGGCGACGCGCACCGACGCCGACAGTCGGCGGCACGCCTCGACCACCGCCGCGAAGTCGCCGGGCGGGAACTTCTCCGCCTGGATGACGTCGGCGCCGGCCCGGGTGGCCGCGATGGCTTCTTCCAAGGTGGAAGCCTCGACGACGACCTTCCGCCCCGGGTCGTGCCTGCGGATGAGGTCGACGGCGGCGGGGAGCCCTCCGGGAAGGAACGCGGTGTGTTGCCGGAACACGAGAACGGAGGCCGAGAGGCCAAGCCTGTGGGGGACGCCGCCTCCCGCCCGGACGGCGAGGAGAGCCAGGTCTCGGGTGCCGGGAAAGCACTTGCGCGTCGCCGCGACCGGCACGTGGCGCCCCCCGGCGCCCTCTCGTGCGGCCTTCAGCATCCGCCGCGTTCGCGTGGCGATTCCGGACAGGTGTTCGAGCAGGTGGAGCGCGACCTTCCATCCCAGGTGCAGGGCCGCGGCGCTTCCCTCGGCATCGAGGAGGACGTCTCCGGGCCGCGTCCAGGCTCCGTCGGGTGTCCGCACGTGCGCTGCGGCGCCGGCGCGGGCGAGCACGCGTGCCGCCTCTTCGACGCCGGCGACGACGAGCGGCTCGCGGACGGTGAAGGAGATCCGGCCCCGTAGCGCCCCGATTCCCAGTGCCTCGGTGGTCCGGTCGCCGTGCGGCGCGTCCTCGAGCAGCAGCGCGTCCAGGGCCTCGTCGGAGATCACTTGCCGATGATGACCTCGGTCGACTTGATGATCGCGGTCACCTCGTCGCCCTTCTTGAGCTTGAGCCGCTTCGCGGACGCCTTGCTGATCTCGGCCACGATGGTGTTGCGACCGACGTCGACGGCGACCTCGGCCATGATGCTTCCGAGCTTGACGCTCTTGACCGTGCCGGCGAGCTGGTTGCGCGCACTGAGCTTCATGGGCTCCTCCTCGAGCAGGGTGGCGCCACCTTAGCAAGCGCCGCGAAGGGACGCGCCGGCGTTCGGCTCATCCGCCCCATCCGGGCGAGCGCCGACCGGTACTGGGCGGTGCCGGGCGATCGTGCCCGCCGGTGCCGGCTCTTCGCGCAGGCAACAACAGGTAACATACATGTTTGATATTGATACATTTGGGTCTCATGGGTAGCCTTCGCTTCCTCATCGGTCCCGCATCGGGGCCTTCGCAAAGGGAGCGCGCAGATGCACCGAGCCGGACACGCAGCACTCCAGGTACTCCTCCTCGCCGTGCCCGCCGTCGGACTGGCGGACGGCGAGCCTGCGCCGGGGGCGGGCGAGGCCCTCCCTGCCGCATTGACGGCCCATCCACACGAGCAGCAGCTCACGGACCTCACCCCGCTCAACTTCTTCACCGAGGGATGGGCCGATCCGTGGGCGCACCGGCACCGCTACACGCCGGACATGGCGCTGCTGCGGGTCACCACGAACTTCCTCGAGCGCGAGCTCCGCTTCGACTACGTCTACACGAACGTGGCAGAGAACAAGACGCTCGACAACACGCAGAACGCGAGCGCGCTCTTGGCGTACGGGCTCGACCGGAGGCTCATGGTCGAGGTCATCACCAACTACCAGTGGAACGTGAACCAGAACGGCAGCACGACGAACGGGGCCGGTGGCGGGTTCCTGGCCCGGCTGCAGCTCGTCGACACTCCCGGCCAGTCGTACTCGTTCCAGCTGAAGGTGGCCCCGCCCAACAAGGGGATCGGGCAGACCACCACGGTGCTCGGGTACTACCTGGCAGGCTGGCAGGACATGCACGAGCTCCTTCCGTTCCTCGGGAGGATGGGCCTCTACTTCTCGCTCGACTACGACAACTCGCAGGGCCCGGCGAAGGCCGGCGCGACGCGCAACGTCCTGAACTACGACGTCTCCCTCGCCGAGACGTGGACGCCTTCCGACATGCTGGTGGTCGGGAACCTCACGACGTTCCTGGAATTCTACGCGTCGACCCCGCTCGACGGGACGGCCAACGGCAAGACGTCGTTCTGGATCACGCCGGGCATCCGGTTCTGGTTCCTGCCCAAGAACTCGTTCACCTTCGGCGTCGACTTCGAGGTCAGCAACTACCCGACGGCCCCCGAGATCTACCGGGTGAACTACATCCTGAACTTCTAGGTGCCAGGGGCCGACGGGGTCGGGGGAGGGCGCCGCCCTCGGCGGATTCGCCCGTGTGCGTGGGCGGTCATGCCGAGGGCGGAGCGGCGGCTGGTCGAGTCGCGAGCCGGACGGCGCGGCTCCAGCATGGCGGCTCGACCCGCCCGTGCCGCACGACGGACCGAAGGAGCCAGACCGCGAGGAGCAGGCAGAGAGCCACGGCCGGCGCCGAGTTCTCCGGGCCGAAGGCGCCGCCCGTCAGGAACGCCGGACCCTCGAGGACGCCGGCGACCGCGCCCGGCACGGCGTGGGCACCCGAGGCCGTCACGCCGAAGACCGAGCCCTCGGTGAAGTTCCAGCCCACGTGGATGCCGATGGGGAGGCCGAGGCCGCGGGTCGCCGCGAACGCTGCCCCGAGGAGGAGCCCGGCCTCGACGGCGATGGCGAGGTCGCTCCAGAGCGTGGCGCCGGGGTTCTTGCCGTGGGCGAGGCCGAAGAGCGCCGCCCCGACGAGCAGCGCTCCCCAGGTTCCCGCGAGCCGCTCGACGATGCGGAACAGCAGCCCCCGGAACAGTACTTCCTCCGCGACGCCGACCGCGAAGGCGAGGGCCAACCCGCCGGGAAGTCTCGAGAGGGTGCCGAGCCCGCTTGGCTCGTACGCTCCGAGCACCCAGAGGACGCCCATGACCCCCGAAAAGAGGGCGATGCCGATCGCGAGGCCGCCCAGGAATCGCGGGGTCTCGGTCCTGGGGGCAAGCTCCGACGGCGCCCGCCGCTCCAGAAGCCTCGCCCCCAAAGCATAGGCCACGAGAACGACGGCGCCCACCACGAGCGCCCCCTGATCGCCGAGCGCCCTTCGCACGAGCGGCTGGACGCCTGCGATCGCGAGGGCCACGAATAGCAGGTTCAAAAACGCCAGGCCGGACTGCTTGAGGCGCAGGAGCATTCGTCCACCCCGAGGAGAGCGGACGCGCACCCTACCACGCCGCGACAGTGCCCTCCTCGCCGCCGGCCGCGGCCGGGGAGTCTCGCGGGGAGCCGTTGAACGAAGAGGCCCCGGGTGCGGTGGGGAGGCTCCCGCGCCGGAACCTCTCCGGCTGGACGGGGACGACCGTTCCTGCCGTGACACGGCCGCTCGCCCGGAGCAGACTCTCGCGCTGCCCCGAGGAGAGCCGCCATGCCTTCAGGTTTCACGCCTCCGTTCACCCCGCGCGGTCTCGCGTCGCTCGTGTCCCCGCCGCCCTGGCACTACTGCGGGTGGCTCCTGAACGTGGAATTCGAGTGCGATCCGGCGTCCGCCTCCGCGTTCGTCCCGAGAGAGGTGGGCACGGCTTGCGGGCGCGGGGCGATTCACTTTGCGGACTGGCAGGCCACGACGGATGGATCGGAGCTTCTCGACCCGATCCTCTCGCAGTACAAGGAGACGATCGTCCTGCTCGAGCTCGCGCGTCCGGACGGCACGGCCGCGAACTTCTGTCCGCTCATCTACGTGGATCAGGACATCTCGATGGTGCGCGGGCTCCTGCAGGGGTGGCCGAAGAAGTTCGGGAGCACCTGGCTCACCCGCTCGCTTCCGCTCGACCATCCGGCCGCCGCTCCGATCCGGGCCGGTACCCGGTTCGGCGCGTCGCTCACGGTCAAGGACCGGCGACTCGCGGAGGCGCGCCTCGAGCTCACCGGCCGCCCGGGAGAGGCGATCGGGTTCGCGGCGCGGCCGAGCTGGGGCACGGTGGGCTGGCCCGACCTCACGAGGCCCGGCGAGCCACCGGCACCTCGCTACCTGAGGCCTTCGGTCTCCACGCGGGTGGGCGGTGCCTGGCACGAGGCAACGGCCGACCTCACCTTCCACGCGACCCCGCGGGAGGAGCTCGCCGACCTGGGTCTCGGGCGCGTCACCCGTGCGAGCGCGGGCTGGCTCGGAATCACCATCGCGGGCGCCTCGCTCTAGCGAGCCGCCCTCGCTTCCCCAAGCCGCCCCGCGCGGGCTTCAACCGGGCGGGAGCTTCAGGGACGAGAGGAATGCAGCGAACCGCGGATCGCCCTGGATCCGCTTCAGGAGAGGGTCGTAGCGGACGAAGGTGAGCCCGCCGTCGCGCTGCTCGTGCGCCTTCTCCAGCCACCGGAAGGCCTCGTCGACGTCCCCGCACCAGGCGTAGGCCTCGGCCACCTGGTATGCCGCCGCGGCGGTGCAGCAGGCGATGAGATCGTCGATGGCCCGGCGGGACTCCGCAACACGCCCAAGCGAGTGGTAGGCCATCGCGAGGCCCGTGAGTCGCAGCCCCTGTATCGGATTGCGCTCGTAGCCCGCGCGCGCGTCCTCGCCCCGGCCCGCCAGAAGGGAGGCGGTGGGCTGCCAGAACGACGTCCAGACCCCCTGGGGGTCGATCTGCTGGGATCGCGCGAGCGCCTCCCGCGCGCCTCCGAGGTCTCCCTTGGCGAGGAGGTAGAGCCCCAGCCTGTGCCACGGGCCCGGGTTCAGGGGGTCGACCTCGACGACCCTTCGAAGGCCGGCGATGGCGTCGTCGAGCCGGCCGAGGGTGGCGTCCAGGTTCGCGATCTCGAGGACGACGCGGGGATCGCCCGGGGCGAGAGTCTTCGCCCTCTCGAGGTCGGAGCGGGCCGCGTCCCAATCCAGGTCGAAGTCCCGACGGGCGGCGGCCCGGGCGCGCCATCCATCGGCGAGGCCGGGATCGAGGGCGACGGCCCGCTCGGCCTCCAGGCGGACGCGGCGCTCCAGTCGGAGGATATCGTCGAGCCGGGGAAGGATCGAGCTCGCGTACACCGCGTAGAGCGCCTCCGACAGGCCGGCCTGCGCGGGTGCGTACGTCGGGTCGATGGCGAGAGCGCTCTCGAAGGCGTCGGAGGCGTCCCGGGCCGCGTCCGTCGTGTCGCTCCGGAGGAGCTTCTGGCCGAGGAGGTACTTGACGTGGGCCTCGGGGTTCACGGCGGGGCGACCTGCCCCGCCGCCGGCGGGGACGAGCTCGAGCCGCAGGGACTCGGTGACCGCCCGGGCGATCTCCTGCTGGATCGCGAAGGCACCGGTGAGCTCGCGGTCGAACGTGTCCGACCAGAGGTGCGTCCCGTCGGCGGCGTCGACGAGTTGCGCGGCGATGCGAACGCGGTTCCCCTCCTTGCGAACGCTCCCCTCGAGCACCGCGGTGGCGCCCAGCGCCCTGCCGATGGCCCGCAGGTCCTCGGTCCTTCCCTTGAAGGCGAAGGACGACGTGCGGCCGATCACGCGCAGCCCGCGCACGCGCGTGAGCGAGCCGATGATCTCCTCGGCGATCCCGTCGGAGAAGTAGTCCTGGTCGTGCTGCGGGCTCATGTCCGCGAAAGGGAGGACGGCCACCGAGGGAGCCGGGCGGACCTCGAGACGGGGCCAGCGGTGGGCCAGGTAGACGAAGCCGGGCGTGCCCGCGACGAGCCCGAGCCCGACGAGGAGCAGGGCGAGGCGCGGGCCACGCAGGCCCGGGGTCGGCGGCTCCCCGCTCGTCGTCTCGGGCGGTGCCGTCCGGGTCACGCCGGACGACGAGAGGTCGAAGATCCAGGCCAGGACGACCGTGGCCGGGAACCCGGCGACGAGCGCGAGCACGACGAGCGTGAGGGTCCACTCGGGGAGGTGGAGGCCGTGCATGACGGGCTCGTAGATCTGGAGGACGGCGAACGAGAAGATGCCCCAGCCCACGAGCGCCCGGATGACGCGTCTGCGTCGCAGTTCGGCGAGAAAGCTCTGCAGGACGGACATGGCGCCCCCGGGCGGCGAGCAACCAGGGGTGGATAGCGAAGCGCTCGCCCGCGGGCAACCGCCGCCGGGGCCGCGGGCGCTCGTCCCCGGCCGACCCGGGTCGGGGAGGCGCCCCGGGACCGGCGCCCTCGCCGCGGAGACAAAATGATATTGCAACTCATTCTCATTTATCGTACGGTGCTTCCTGGAAAGCGAGGGAACGGTGACGACCACGGCGGAGCCAAGACGGAGCGGGGTCCCGAGCAGGGCGACCCCCCGCGAGCTGAGGATGGACGCGGTCGCGCGGGGAGGGTGCGATGGACGGGGGACTCCCGCCGTCGGTCGCTCGCCGGAAGGCGCATGCTGCGCGGGCTCCGACCTCCGCTGCGGGTGCGGCAGCCTGCTCGCGAAGGTCGTGGGCCGTGAGGTGGAGCTCAAGTGCCGCAGGTGCAAGCGCACCTTCCGACTCCCCCTCGCCACCTGACGTCACCCCCTTCGCCACCTGAGGCCAGAGGTCCTGGAACCCCGCGCCCACCCGAACGAGCGGAGCGCCGCTCGTCGTCCGAGTGCCCGTGCCCATTCCCACCTGGCTCCTCCGCGATCCGCCGCACCGCCGCCGCCCACTCGTCCCCGCTCGCCGCGCGCGGGCGCTCCGGGAACGGGCCCGGCGGACGGCCCTTCTCGCCGCGGCGCTCCTCGCCTCGCCGGCGGTGCTCGCCGGCGAGCCGCTCGACGCGGCAGACGCGGGCGCGGTCCGGCTCGCGCGCGGCCCCGAGCCTGGGAGCCCGGCGTTGTCCTCCCCGGACGTCGAGGTGCCAAGGGCCTTCGACTGGACGGGCCTTTACCTGGGCGGGCACGTCGGCTACGGCTTCGGCCGCGCGGGCTCCTTCGTCTCCGACGTCGTCCCGCCGAACTTCGAGAGTTCCTTCGAGGGCCTCGGGGGCGGTCTCCAGGGCGGGTACTCGCTCCACCTGGTCTCGAACCTCGTCCTCGGGGCGGAGGTTGACGTCTCGTTCCCGAACTTTCTCCAGAACGGGCTCGCCTTCTCGGTCCCCGGCGCCCAGGGAACCGTCACGGAGACGATCGACAGCATCGGGTCGCTGCGGGCGAGGATCGGCTACGGGTGGGGGCGCTGGCTCGCCTACGGCACCGGCGGCTTCGCGTGGTCGCACTCGCACTTCACCGACGCGCCCGGAGCGGGAAGCGGGCTCACCGACGTCGTCCGGTTCAGCCCGGGATGGGCGGTGGGGGCGGGCGTGCAGCTCGCCCTGAACGACCGGTGGTCCGCCAGGCTCGAGTACCTCTACGATCGGTTCGCAACGGCGTCGGTGGCCTTCGCGACGGGGGTCGAGACCACCTCCTCGGTCGCCGTCCACTCCGTGTGCCTCGCGCTCGACTGGTGGGTGCCGGGGACGGCGCCGCCATCCCGAGAGGTCGAGGAAGGGGCGCCCGGGCGGGAGTGGAGCATCCACGGGCAGGCCACCTTCGTGGGGCAGGGCTACCCGAGCTTCCACTCCCCCTACGAGGGCACGAACAGCCTGTCCGGGTCCGCACAGTTCGCGGCCACCGTCAGCGCCACCCTGTTCCTCGGCGTCCGCCTCTGGGAGGGCGCGGCCCTCTACTTCGATCCGGAGCTCATGCAGGGCTTCGGGCTGAGCGCCGTCCACGGTGTCGCGAGCTTCCCGAACGGGGAGGCGCAGAAGTCGGACTTCCCCGTCCCGCGCTTCAACGTCGCGCGGATCTTCCTCAGCCAGACGTTCGGTCTCGGCGGCGGGAAGGAGGTCGTGGAGGACGGGCCGAACCAGGTCGCCGGGGAGCGGGACGCGTCCCGGTTGACTTTCGCCGTGGGCAAGTTCTCGACGACCGACTTCTTCCTCCTGAACGCGTACGCGGGCGGGCCCCGGACCGAGTTCCTGAGCTGGAACGTCTACGGAAGCGGCTCCTACGACCAGACCATGGACAAGCTCAGCTGGACCTGGGGCGTGCTCGCGGAGCTCTACGGCGCAGGCTGGGCCGTCCGCGCGGGGTACTTCCTCCTGCCGGTCGAGTCCAACTCCAACAGCTTCGACACGCACGTTCCGCAGGGCCAGTACATGCTGGAGGGGGAGTGGCGCTACGCCCTCGGCGGCATGCCGGGGCGGCTGCTCCTCACGGCCTGGCTGAGCCTCGGGAACATGGGGAGCTACTCGGCGGCGCTCGCGCAGCCCACCTCGACGGCGGGTTACCCGGACGTCGCGCTCACCCGGCAGATCCGGACCAACTACGGGTTCGTCGCCGGCCTCGAGCAGGCGGTCACGGCGGACCTCGGCCTGTTCGCCCGGGCGAGCTTCAGCCCGGGCCAGGTGGAGATCATGGGCTGGACCGACTGCGACTCGAGCCTCTCGCTGGGCGCCTCGTGGAAGGGGGCGGCCTGGGGACGGCCGCAGGACACGCTCGGCGTGGCCGGGGTCGTCGAGGGGCTCTCGGGCATCGCCCGCGAGTACTTCGCGGCGGGCGGCCTGGGAATCCTCATCGGCGATGGATCTCTCAGCTACCGGCCGGAGGTTCTCCTCGAGTCTTACTACTCGTTCAGCCCCTGGCCCTGGGCAGAGGCGACCCTCGACTACCAGCTCGTCGTCGACCCGGGCTACAACGCCGCCCGAGGCCCGGTCTCGGTGTTCTCGGTCCGCGTCCACGTCGGGTTCTGAGGTGCCCGGGGTCGAGGTCGCGCGTCAGTCACGCGGGCCGAAGGTGAGCTGGTAGGCCGCGTAGGCCTGGCCCGAGGGGTTCGTGAAGGAGTGACCCGCGGACAGGAGGACGTGCTGGAGGTCGCTCACGTCGATCACGAGGCCCACGTTGAAGCGCGTGTTCGACGGGTTCCCGTCCTGCCCCGTCATCCCGTGGTAGACCTCCGCCCCCGCCGTCCCCCAGCTCGCGAACTGGCACTGGGCTTGCCAGCCGACGAACCAGGAGCCGCTCGCCCCGGGACCCGGGTTTCCGATCCAGTAGCCCGCCCCGCCGTAGGTCGTCCACTTGCCGAAGCTCTTCTGGAGCCAGAGCGGGAGGAGCACCTGCACCCGCCCCGCCCCGAGCCCCCGCGCGGAGTTGCCGCTGGGGAGCTCCAGGAGCGGGTAGATCCCGATCTGCGGGACCCATTCGCCCTCGTGCACGAACCGGAACTTCGCCCCGAGCTCCACGTCGCCGAGCCCGTACCGGAAGGTCGCGCCGCTCGGGGCGTTCCACGCGACCGGCACGATCGCGTGCAGCTGCAGGTCCGGGATCACCCCGTAGTTCACCTCGACCTGGGGCAGCGTGCCGTCCGCGCCCGCGCCCCTCGTCCAGAAGTTCTGGAACGCGAGGTACAGCTCCCAGTGCCGGCACTCCACCGGCTCCGGATCGTCGGTCGTGTACGGCGGCCCGCCGTGCGCGGCGACCGGGAGGGCGAGGCAGACCGCGAAGGCGAGCCGCCGGGCGGCCCGCACCGGCGCAGCGCCGAGGATCGTCATCCCGCTGGCCCCCCGAGCGCCGGCAGGAGGGCCCCGGCCGCGGCGCCGAGCGCGACCACCGCGAGCGGCGGGAGCCGCCAGGAGACGAGGAGCACGAAGCATCCAAGGGCGATCCCGAAGTCGGCGGGGCGCCGCACCGCGGTCGTGAACACTGGGTCGTAGAGCGCGGTCCCGAGCAGCCCGACCACGGCCGCGTTGACGCCCCTCATGGCCGCCTGTGCCCACGCCTTCCTCCGGAACGCGTCCCAGAAGGGAAGGGCGCCGGCGAGCAGCAGCATCCCCGGCAGGAAGATGCCGACGAGGGCGAGCGCGGCCCCGGACAGGCCGGGCGACGGCGCGGCGACGGCTCCCAGGTAGGCCGCGAATGTGAAGAGCGGGCCCGGGACGGCCTGGGCGGCCCCGTAACCGGCGAGGAAGGCGTCGTCGCTCACCCATCCCGGCAGCACGACGGCGCCGCGGAGCAGCGGGAGGACGACGTGACCGCCGCCGAAGACCAACGCCCCGGAGCGGTAGAACGCGTCGAGGAGGGCCAGCGGAGAACCGGGCCACGTCCGGGCGCCGACCTGGAGGAGGACGAGCAGGACGGCGAAAAGGGCGAGGCAGAAGGCGGCCGCCACCCGGGATACGCGGACCGGGATCGTGCCCGGCGCGTCGCCCACGGCCACGCGGCACAGGACCAGCCCCGCTGCACCTCCCAGGGAGATGGCGAGGATCTGGCGCGCGGAGGTGAATCCGGCCGTGACGATCCAGGCCGCGACGAGCGCGATCCCGGCGCGCTGCCGATCGGGGCAGAGGTTCCGGGCCATCCCCCAGACCGCCTGCGCCACGATGGCCACGGCGACGAGCTTCAGCCCGTGCAGGAGCCCCGCCGCCCAGGGGCTGCCGAGCAGGCTCGCGCCGCGCGCGAACAGGAACAGGAGGAGGGCAGACGGGAGCGTGAAGCCCGCCCAGGCGGCGAGCCCGCCAAACCACCCAGCGCGCCCGAGGCCGACCGCGAAGCCGACCTGGCTGCTCGCGGGCCCGGGCAGGAACTGGGAGAGGGCGACGAGGTCGGCGAATGAGGCGTCGTCGAGCCAACGCCGGCGCGCGACGAACTCCTCGCGGAAGTAGCCGAGGTGGGCGATCGGTCCGCCGAAGCTCGTCACCCCGAGTCGCAAAAATGCGCGGAGGACCTCGGCCGGTGAACCTGGCCCAGGGCCGGCTGGCTCCGCGGACCGTCGAGAGCGCAATGCCCCGGCGCTATAGGCGGCCGGCGCCGCGGAGTCAATCGGTGGCATCGATGCCCGCCCTCCCTCAGGCGAGGGTGGCGCCGCGCTCGGCCAGGAGCGAGCGCAGGACGGACCGGTGGCAGCGTGCCTCGTCCTCGCAGTAGCAGCCCACGGAGAAGCTCGCGTGGCGGGACAGCGCGGCGAGGAGGTCGAGCACGCGCGATGCCTCCGGGTGGCTCATCTCGGCGCGGAACCGCCGCAGGAAGGCCTTCCACGACCGCGCGTCCTTCGCTGTCCTCGCCTTCGCGACGAGGCCCGCGCTCGGCGAGAGGAGCGGAAGCCAGACGTCGTAGTAGTCGCGGCGCGCGAACTCGGACCTCGGAACCCCGCGCGGGGGACGGCGCACGGTGCCGATCCGAAGGCCCTCGCCCGGCTTCCGCGGGGAGCCGAGCTTCACGACGGCGATCGCCACGGGAGCGCCCCTGCCGGAGGTCCAGACCGTTCAATCACGCCGGTGCTCGAGATCCGGCTGGAAGAGGCCGAGGAGCGCGCCCTTCGGGTCGGCGACGAGCGCGATGCTCCCGACCTTCGGAACCTCGACGAGGGGCACGACGACCTTGCCGCCGAGCGCGGCCGCCCGGGAGCGCGACGCGACGACGCTCGAGACGTCCACGTAGGTGAGCCACGACGGCGGCCCGGCGCGCGCGACCTGCAGGTCCGCCACCTGGGCTCCGCCGCGTGCCGCGAACACCGTCACGTCGCCCCCCGGTGGCCGCGTCTCCGACCAGCCGAGGAGCGCAGGGTAGAAGGCCTTCGCCTTCGCCGGGTCGCGCGCGGAAAGCGTCTCCCAGCAGAACATGCCGGCCTGCGGGCGGCCGGGAGGGGGCGCCCGGCCGCTCCCGGCCCGCAGGACGCCGAGGACCGCGCCCTCCGGGTCCTGCACGACGGCGAAGCGCCCTCCGCGCGGGATGTCGGTCGGCGGGACGAGCACGCGCCCGCCGCCATCGGCGGCGGTGCGGCAGGTCGCGTCCACGTCGGCCACCGATGCGTAGCTCGTCCAGCTCGGGGGAGCCGGCGACCCTGGTGGGGTCCTCATGATGCCTCCGATCTCGCGGCCGCCGGCGCTCGCGATCCAGTAGCTTCCCCCGTGGGGAATCGGCATCGCCTCGAAGGTCCAGCCGAACATCCCCGCGTAGAAGGACCTCGCCCCGTCGTCGTCCGGGGTCACGAGGTCTCGCCAGACGAAGGTCCCGAGGTGCGACTCAACCTGTGGCATCACTCCTCCATGCGGCTCGCCGCCGCCTCCAGCGACGTCATGGCTAGGGGCCGTCCCGGTCCGGCGCGACGCCACCTGGGGGCAGGCCCCGTCCGGGGATCGGGGTCGAGGGTACCGCGTGCCTAGCGGTGGGATCGCGGTCGCGTCGCGCAGTGGCCCCGGCTTCCGTCTCGCGCTCCGACGCGGGTGCGCGGGACCCGCGTCAGACGACGAAAGTTGACGGGATCCCTCGGAGGGGGAGATACAGTGCCGCGCGATGTCCAGCCCGACCGAGCCGACCGGGGGCGGCCCCCCTCCGACCGAGCGCCCCTTGCGGATCGCCATGGTCATCGACGCCTGGGACGAGGCGAACAACGGGGCGGTCGTCTCCACGCGCCGCTTCACCGAGATCTTCCGGGGCCAGGGGCACGAGGTGGAGGTCCTCGCCACGGGCGAGGCGGCGCCCGGGAAGGTCCCCCTGAAGACCTTCTTCATCCCCACCCCCGGGCGGATCATGGAGAAGATGCGCCTTCCGTTCGCGTGGCCCGACCGCCGCATCCTCCAGGAGGTGATCGCGCGCCAGGACGTGGTCCACGTCCAGTTCCCCTTCTACCTGGGGATCCGGACCATCACCTTGGCCCGTCAAGCGCGCGTGCCCGTCGTCTCGACGTTTCACGTCCAGGCCGAGCACCTCCTGCACAACGTGAACGTTCGCAGCCGGACGCTCGTGCACTGGGTGTACCGGTTCTTCCTGCGGACCACCTACAACCGGTCCGACCACGTCGTGTGTCCGAGCGCCTTCGCGGAGAAGGAGATCCGGCGCTACGGGCTCCGCGTACCCTCGAGCGTCATCTCGAACGGCGTGCCGCCGGAGTACCGGCCGCCGACCGGGGAGGGGTCCGTCCGCTTCGGCGGCAAGTTCACGATCCTGAGCGTCGGCCGGCTCGCGCGGGAGAAGCGACACGACCTCCTCATCGAGGCGGTGCGCCGGTCGCGCCACGAGAAGGACATCCAGCTCGTGATCCTCGGGGACGGCCCGCTGCGCGCGCGCCTCGAGGAGCAGGGCAAGGCGCTCACGAACCCGGCCATCTTCCGCTGGCTCAAGCCGGCCGAGCTCATCCCCTACTACGGCGGCGCCGACCTCTGCGTGCACGCGGCCGAGGTCGAGGTCGAGTGCATGTCGGTGCTGGAGGCGATGGCCTGCGGGTTGCCGTGCCTCATCGCGCGGTCCCCGCTCAGCGCGACGCCGCAGTTCGCGCTGAACGACGACTTTCTCTTCGAGGCCGGGTCGCGCGAGGACCTGACGCGGAGGATCGACTCCTGGATCGAGAACCCGGCGGCGCTCGCGCGGGCGCGAGACGACTACCGCGAGGCGTCCCGGCGGTACGCCGTCGAGACCTCGGCGGAGCGGCTCCTCGAGGTCTACCGAGGGGTCGTGGCTGCGAACGGGGCCCGAAGGGCGGCCGCCTCCTGAGCTGGACCGGGCTCGCATACCCGTACGGGCGGTGCCTCTCGCACCGGCCTGTTCAACGGGCCGCGCGTGTCTCCGACGACGTCGGGAAGGCCGGGTTTCGGGTGCGGTCGGGGCTTTGGCGGGTCTCGCGCCACTGGTCGTCTGGACGCCGCCCCGCGTCATGAACCCCCCACGCGGGGTGCGTCCCGGCAGCTTCGGCACCGCCGCCGCGAGGCCCGGGCTGCCCGGCGGACCCTCGGCGATTCAGCAGGGTTCGACCCCAACGAGGCGTGGTGTCCGGTGTCGCTGCCGGCTAAGGGCCGCCACGGTTACCCGTCCACACGGAGGTCTACCCCATGCGAATCTGGTTGAGAGCCCTGGCTGTCTGCCTCGCCGCGCTGGCCGCTCTTCCGACGCCGACACGCGCCTGGAGCCGCGGGCGCGCCCGCGTCTTCGCGACCCTTCCCGCCGGATCCGCCGGGCCCGAGGGGCTCGAGGTCGACGGCAAGGGCAACGTGTACGTGACCACCTTCGGGTTCACGGCCAGTGGGCCCGCGACCGGCTCCGGCCAGCTGTACGTGTTCAGCGAGCACGGCCATCTGTTGCGGCAGGTCTCCATCGCCGGCGCGAGCCCCCACCTGCTCGGCCTCCGGTTCCACCCGGCGACCGGGGCGCTGCTCGTCATCGACTTCGGCGCCGGTGTGGTTCTCGACGTCGACTCGCACACGGGGGCCTCGACCGTCTTCATGACGCTGCCCTCGCCGTTGCCGCATCCGGCGCTGGGCGCCGGGCTGAACGACGTCACCTTCGACGCCGCGGGCAACGTGTACGTGTCCGACTCCTTCCAGGGGATCGTGTGGAAGACCGGCCCGGGCGGCGGCGTCGCGTCCGTCTGGGTGGACTCGGACCTGCTCCGGACCTCCGGGGTGCCGCCGTTCGGCGCCAACGGGCTCCGCTTCAACCGAGCGGAGACGGCGCTCTTCGTGGCCAACACCGGCAACGACACCGTGGTCCGGGTGCCGGTGGCATCGGGCGCGGGGACGACCTCCGGCCCGGTGGCGGGCACGCCGGCCGTCTTCACCAACGGCATCAACGGCGCGGACGGCCTCCTCATCGACGACGACGACAACCTCTGGGTCGTTGCCAACCAGGCGGACGAGATCGTGGTCGTCGATCCCACGGGAAAGGCGATCTCGAAGCTCGGCGACTTCGGCGGCCTCAAGGACGGGACGCCGATCCAGATGCTGTTCCCGGCGAGCCTCCGCTTCCTGGGGGACGACCTGCTCGTGACCAACCTCTCGCTCGACCTGAGGCTCTTCGACCCGTCCTACGCGGCGGTCGACTCGGAGTGGTGCGCGCAGGTCACGCGCTACACCGTCGTGAAGATCAGGGCGCGCATCCGGGGCTGCGACGAGCCATCCGAGTGGGACCCGTTCCAGGCCCGGTAGCGTCGACCCGGGGCCGCCGGAGGGCCCGGTCGGGCGGCGCGGCGTGGCGCGGCGCGGGAGCGCCCGATGCGGGCCGCCCGCGAGGGTCCGGCGGGCGAACGCAGGGGCCGGAAGCGAGCTCCCCGCCGCCGCCGCGCATCCGCGCGCGGAGGTTCGTGATGCCGAAGAACCGGTTTCGCATGTCGGCGGCGCTCCTCGCGGCCTCGCTCGCGCTGCCGGCGGCGGGAGAGGACCCCGGCCCCATCAAGCCGCCGAGGTTTCCGCAGCTCACGTACGAGCAGCTGAACGTCTACCAGAAGCCCCTGGGGGAGCAGATCCTGAAGGTCTCGAGCGTCGGCCTGGGAGGGCCGTACAACCCGCTCCTCCGGAGCCCGGTCCTCGGGCAGCGCCTGTTCGACCTCTTGTACTACCTGCGCTGGAACTCCTCCCTGCCGCTTCGGCTGAACGAGATGGCCATCCTCATCACCGGACGGCGCTGGCGGTCCCAGGTCGAGTGGTACGCGCATGTGCCCCTCGCGCTCAAGGCCGGCCTCTCGCCCGAGGTCATCGCGGACCTGAAGGCCCAGAGGCGACCGGCGAGCATGAAGCCGGACGAGGCGGCGGTCTACGACTTCGTGACGGAGCTTTCCGCCCGGCACGAGGTCACCGACGAGACGTTCGCGCGCGCCAAGCAGCTGCTCGGCGAACAGCAGGTCGTGGACCTGGCGGTCGTGGCGGGCACCTACGTCACCGTGGCCATGCTCCTCGCCATGGCCCAGGAGGGAGTCCCCCCGGGACAGGAGCCGCCGTTCAAGCCCGGCGAGCCCTGAGCGGGGACCGCCGCGGACGTCGGCGCCCGCCGGTCGGGATCCGGTCTCTCCCGGGGAGACCGCCTCGTCGCCTGCGGCTGGCGGCTCGCCGGGAGCCTGGTAGATGATGCGCGCATGGTCCTCGGGTTCTCGGTCCTTCTCCTGTTCCAGCTCGCCGGCGAGCTGCTGACCCGCCTTGCCGCGCTGCCGGTCCCGGGTCCGGTCGTCGGGATGGTGCTCCTCATCGTCGCGCTGGAGTTCGGACTCCCCACGTCCGACGGGCTCGAGCGCGCCTCCGGCGGACTGCTCGCGCACCTCTCGCTGCTGTTCGTGCCGGCCGGGGTTGGGATCATCCAGCACGTGCCCCGGCTCTCGCACGAGTGGCCCGCACTCGGGGTCGCGCTTCTCGTGAGCACGTCGGCCACCATCGCGGTCGCGGGGCTCGTCGCGAGCAAGCTGTCGAGCTCCACCGTCCCGGCGACGGGGAAGGGCCGTGAGCACGCGCCTCGGCGAGACCTGGGTCTACCTGGCGCAGACGCCGCTGCTGTGGCTCACGGTGACGGTGGGCGCGTACGCGCTCGCCGACCTGCTGTACCGCGGCCTCGGCCGGCCGCCGGTCCTTCACCCCGTCCTGACTTCCGTCGCGATGCTCGTGGCCCTGCTCTGGCGGAGCGGAACCCCGTACGGCCGCTACTTCGACGGCGCGCAGTTCGTCCACTTCCTTCTCGGCCCCGCCATCGTGGCCCTGGCGCTGCCGCTCCACCGGGAGCTCCGCCGCGAACGGCGCCGGGCCGTCCCCCTGACGGCGGCGCTCCTCGCCGGGTCGGTCACGGCCATCGCGAGCGCCGTCGGGGTGGCGCGCGCCGCCGGCGCGTCCCGTGCCTCCGTGGCGTCGCTCGCGCCGAAATCGGTCACGGCCCCGGTCGCGATGGGCATCGCGGAGAAGCTCGGCGGGATCCCGTCCCTCGCGGCGGCGCTCGTCCTCCTCACGGGACTCCTCGGCGCGGTCCTCGGCCCTGCGATCCTCCGCGCGCTCCGCGTGAGGGACGAGGCTTCGGTGGGGTTCGCCCTGGGGATCGCCTCGCACGGGCTCGGGACCGCCCGTGCCTTCGAGATCGGGCCGACCGCCGGGGCGTTCGCGGGGCTGGCGATGGGCCTGAACGCCGTCGTCACGTCGGCTCGTCCCGCTGCTCGCGCGGTTCCTGTTCCCTTAGGCAGGGGGCGGGGCTCTCCGTGCCCGGCGGCCGAGCGCCTCAGCGGTGGGCGGGTACGTCCCGGAGGTTCCCGAATCCGGGGATGAGCGGCAGGTCCAGGGCGGAGATCAGGCCCGGACCGGACGCGCAGACGGCCGGGATCGCGTGGACGGCGCGCATCCCCGTCGCGAGGCACCCGGCCCGGTTCGCGTCGCGGTCCGAGGCGTCGCGGAGCGCGGTCTCCTGCTCTATGCACGGCTCGCCCTCGACGACGACCCGGTACACGTCGTGCTCGTACATCTTCCCCTTCGGCCAGTCAGGGGCCGCAGCCTTCGTCACGCGGTTGCAGTGCTCGAGGACGATCCGCGGCTCCCCTCCCACCCATCCCCGGATCTCGAAGCGGACCGCCGCGCAGGCGCCGGCCGGGATCACGCCGTACGGGTAGCGGATCTCTTCGGGGGTCGCCCACTTCTCCCAGACCGAGTCGATCTTCTCGAGGGTGGCCCCCATCGCGTCGGCCATCATGGGAACGGTCATTCCCCAGCCGAACTGCAGCACCTCGGGGTTCTCGAGGATCGCCCGGTACTCCATCGGCTGCCCGAGGCCCATGGGCCTGTAGTCGCCGGCATACGAGGAATAGTCGAGGATCTCCTGGATGCGCACGCGGTCCACGCGCCCGCAGACGCCCATGAGCGTCATCGGGAGGAGGTCGTTCGCGAAGCCGGGGTCGATCCCGGTCGTGAAGCAGGTGCGGCCCGTGCGCTTGCAGACCTCGTCGAGCGCCCCGGCGATGGCCGTCGGGCAGGCCTTCGGGTAGACGAGCGGCGTCATCGACGTGGAGACGACGTCCTTGCCCATCTCCATCGCGAGGGTGAGGTTCGCGAGGTTCTCGGCGAGGAACTCGGCCGTGGGACCGAAGTAGGCCACGGCGTGCGCCTCGCGCGAGAGCACGTCGCGGGCGTCGCGCGATGCTCGGAGGCCGGTCGGGGCCACTCCGCACAGCGTGCCCACGTCGACGCCGTCCTTCTCGGGCGAGTGGACGATGACGCCCACGAGCTCGAAGCGTGGATGGTCGAGCAGGATGCGGGTCACCTGCCGGCCGACGAACCCGGTGCCCCAGACGATGACCTTGTAGCGCGGGGCGTCCCTGGCGAGGACCTTCTCGCGGGTACCGGGGATTCCCCGCCCGGACTTGAGAAGCAGGAGGAACCCCAGGAGCTTCGCCTGGTTGTCGAGGACCCGGGTCTTCCAGCCACGGAGGGCTTCGAGCACGTTCATTCTCCCTCGGCGCTTCGGTGATGGGGGGACGGCAGGGTGCTCAGCGAGATGCCGCGCGCCTGCAGGAGCTCGAGGCTCCTTTGCCACAGTCGCTCGCCGTTCCGAGGATCGGACGAGCGCGCGTCGGCCGCCGCGACGTGGCGAAGGTAGAGGTAGAGGCGACTCTTCCCCTCGAGGGTGCGGCTCGCGGCGCAGTAGATGGCGGGCCACATCGCGATCCGCGGCGCGATGAAGTAGGAGGTCATCACCCTCCCCGCAAACCCGCCCTCCCGCGAGATGTTCGTCCGGACCGCGCCGGGGCAGTACGAGAACACCGAGACGTCGGGCGCACCGTCCGCCCGGAGCAGCCGCCGGCCGAGCTCGCACGCGAACGTCTGCACGTAGAGCTTGCTGTGGCCGTACCAGGTCGTCCCGTCCAGGAGGCCGAAATCCGGGAACGCCCCGAACCGGTCGAAGTCGATGGGCGGGCACTGCCGGTGCGTCTCGGAGGAGGTGATGACGACGCGCGACACGCCGCGCCCGCTTCCGCCTGCCGGACGGGGGCCGGGGGCGGCGAAGGCGTCGCGCGGAAGCACGCCATCGGCGAGGAGCCGGTTCACGAGGAGGAAACTCGAGAGGAAGTTCACCTGGAAGAGCTCGGCGAGGCCGTCGCGGGTGAGCCGGTTGCCGAGGGGGGCGACCCCGGCGTTGCTGACGAGCACGTCGACCTTGACGCGATCGCGGGCCAACCCGTCGCACAGCGCCGTCACGCTGGCCAGGTCGGCGAGGTCGAGGGGGCGCTGCGAGACCTCCTCGCTTCCCGTCTCGCGCCGGATCGCCTCGGCGAGCCCCTCGTGCCCTGCCCGGCAGGCGAGGATGACCCGGCCGCCGCGCCGGGCCAGCTCCGGCGCGATCGCGCGCCCGAGGCCCGAACTGGGCCCGGTGACGAGGCAGGTCCTCCCATCGAGCCGGTCGGCCTCGGTGAGAGGCGGCAGCGCGTCCCGCTCGCGGTAGTGGTCGACGACGGCCTTCAGCCCCGAGAGGACGGGGTCGATCCTGCCTGGGCTCCTCGGTCGAAAGCGCATGTCGGTCGGCCTTCTCGCGCCCCGCGGGCGAAGGAGGGCAACCATACCCCAGTCGTTCCTCGCGGGGCGCCTCGAGGGGGCCCTCGCCGCGAAGCCGCTCGCGCGGGGCCTGCCGGACGAGGCGGCGTCAGCGTCAGGGGCGCGCGGGGGGGCGCCGTGGCCGTCGCGCGGTCGCGCTCACGTGTCGGGGACGGGACCCGCGCATCCGCCGGAATGCCGACGCGGGCGTTCAGGAGGCGACGACCGTTCGGACCTGGAAGACCGGCTGGGCCTGGATCGCCTTCTTGACGGAGCACTGGTCCGCGACGCGGACCAGTGCGTCCCGGTACTTCTCCGGGAAGGCGGGCGGGACCTCGATGTCGAGCTCCACGCGGTCGAGGGCGCCGTCGTCCCGGTGGTGCGTGCGCTCCACGATCCGGATGCCCTCGGTCGGAAGGCCCCGCTTCGCGCAAAACCCCTGCACGAAGATGCCGGCACAGGTGCCGATGGCGGCGAGAAAGATCTCGAAGGGGGACGCGGCCGTGTCCTCGCCCCCGTTGTCTAGCGGCTGGTCGGTCCGCACGAGGTGCCTTCCGACCCGTGCGTCGACCCGACGTCCGCCGGGCAGGGTGACGACGATCTCGCTCGCTGCGGCCATGTTCGCTCCTTGGATGGTGGGGACCCCGAAGGGGCGCCAACGTGTGAGAGCCTTTCGGTCACAATCCGGTTCGCCAACGGCGCGGAACGCCGCGAAGCCCCCGGGGTTCCCGGCGTCGTATCATCGCCTGGCGCGGGAGGCGGGAGGGGACGTGACGACATCGGCGAAGCAGGCCCTCGTGGGCCTTCGGGACTGGGCCACGCTGCAGTGGTACGTCGTGCCGCTCCTCGCACTCCTCTTCCTCATCTACGTGAGGGAGGTCCGGGAGGCGCGGCGGACCGGGAACTGGGATGCGGTCATCGCCGGCGCGGCGCTCTTCTGCGCGGACTTCGTGAACGAGACGGTGAACGGCTGGATCTTCGCCCTGAGCGGCTACAGCGCTCTCTGGCTCGTGCCGGGTCCGACGGCGCTTCGCACGCTCGTCGGCTGGAACGCCGAGATCATGTTCATGTTCCTCATCCTGGGGATCATCTACTACCGGACCGTGAGCGAGGACGGGAAGGCCCGGATTCTCGGGATCCCGGACCGCTGGTTCTGGGCGCTCGCGTACTCGGCCATCTGCGTGTTCGTGGAAACCTTCCTGAACCGCGGTGGCCTGCTCGTCTGGGACTTCCCGTGGTGGAACCGCGGGCTCCCGGGGCTCGTCCTCATCTTCGTCTTCGGGTACCTCTGGTTCTTCCTCGCCGCGAAGTTCGCCATCGAGCGAAAGACGCTCCGCGCGAAGGTGATGGTTCCGGTGGTCCTCTTCGGGGCCGCCCTCGCCCTGAACGCCGTGGGCTTCGGCATCCTGGGCCTCACGTACTGACCGCCGGGACGGTGCTCTTCGCCCGGCCCGCGCCGCGGGGATTGGCTCCGGATAGTCAGTCCCAACGCGTTCGCCAAATGGAGGCACGCTTCCCCTCGGTCGCCTCGGCGACCGGGAGTGCTTGGTCTGCCCGGCCGACGGCTGCGCGTCGAATCGGGACCAGGTGCCTTGCACTACGCTGTAAGTACAAGACAAAATCGACGATTCGAAAAAACGCTTCCGCGAATCTCGCCCTGGGCGAACTTCGCATGCGTCACCTTCGTGGGGTCCCGGATCCCCAAAAGGGACCCAACACGCATGGTGCGTACTCTGTTAGGGGGAAGGGCTACCGCGTCCACCCCGAGCAACGGCTGACTGGACGGCCTGCGCGTCGGGCGCGGAGAAGGAGCACGGAATGCGAACGGCGAAGCTCAGCGTCTCGCGACTCGTCGCGGGTGCGGCACTGGCGATCCTCCGGCGGGCGAAAGCGGTGCCCTTCGTCGCGGCCGCGGCGCTCTTCATCACGCCGAGCGCGTTCGCGCAAGGCAGGACCGCCCTTCAGAACCACGTCCCGGGCTACGTGGCGCAGGCGAAGGACCTGGGCGCGTCGTCGGCGTCGACGGTCATCACCCTCCAGATCTGGCTCCACCCGCACGACGAGGCCGGGCTCGAGGCGCAGCTCGGGCGCATGGAGGACCCCGCGTCGCAGGACCACGGGCGCTGGCTCTCGGCGCAGCAGTACGCGGCGACCCACGCACCGAGCGACAGCGACGTGGCGAGCGTGACGGCGTTCGCACAGGCGAACAACCTCCAGGTTCTATCGGTCGGTCCGGACAACGGCTTCGTGACCGTGCAGGGCAAGGTGGCGGACGCGCAGGCGGCCTTCGGGGTACAGCTCCACGACTTCCAGTGGGGCGGGCGGACGCTCCGGGCGACGATCGCGAACCCATCCGTTCCGAGCGCGCTCGGCACCGTCGTCGCGGCGGTCGGCGGCCTGAGCCAGCACACGGTCGCCCCGCACCACGTCCGGCCCAAGTCGGCCGATGGCGTCGAGATCGCGGGGGTGCCGCTCGCCAAGGCTTCCCCGAACGGCTTCTTTTACTCCTCGCAGTGCTTCCGCGAGCCCGAGACGCACACGTTCACCTCGTCGACGGCGACCGCGACCTACTGGGGAAACCGCTACGGCCAGGACATCACCAACTCCGACCTCGGGACCCTGTCTCCCTGCGGCTACCAGCCGAGCGACATCTGGGGGGCCTACGACCTGAACGGCCTCTACGGGAAGGGTCTCGACGGCACCGGGCAGACGATCGCCATCGTCGACGCGTACGGCTCGACGACGATCCAGCAGGACGCGGCCACCTTCTCTGGGCTCTACGGACTCCCGCCCCCGGACATCACCATCGTCGGGACCCCGAGCGCGTCGCCGTACGACCCGGACGACACCAAGGCCGGCTGGGCCACCGAGACGACGCTCGACGTCGAGTGGGCGCACGCCATCGCCCCCGGGGCGAAGATCGTGCTCGTCGTCACCTCCGACGACCCGAACGACCCGACGAACACGGCCGACTCCGACGTGAACCTCGCGGCCGCCATCCACGCGGCCTCGAAGATCCCCGGCGTCAGCACCATCTCGAACAGCTACGGGTCGCCCGAGTCGCAGACGCCGACCGCGCTGCTCCAGATGTGGCACTGCGTCATCCGGTCGGCCGCGGCCCGCGGCATCTCGGTGAACTTCTCCTCGGGCGACAGCGGAGACTTCTCGGCCGGAACCGGCCCGACCGACGTCTCGAGCCCGGCGAGCGATCCGGCGGCGACGAGCGTGGGCGGCGTGAGCGCCGTGCTCAAGCAGGACGGCTCCATCGCCTTCGAGACCGGGTGGGGCACCAACATCACCCGCATCGCCGACCCCGAGTCGCTCGGGAGCCCCCCCGTCGACCCGCCGCTCCACAACGGGTTCCTCTTCGGAGCCGGTGGCGGCCCGAGCGGCTACTGGTGGCAGCCGCGCTACCAGTGGTCCCTGCCCGGGAAGTCGCGCCTGGTTCCGGACATCTCGTGGGTCGCCGACCCCTACACGGGCGTCGAGATCGTGCTGACCTACGATGACGCGGGCGACCAGACGGTCGAGGTCATCGGCGGGACGAGCCTGTCGACCCCGATGTTCTCGGGCCTCTGGGCGATCGCCAACCAGAGCGCCGGGCGGCTTCTGGGCTCGGCGGCGCCGCGCCTCTACAAGCTGCAGCGGGGGATCGTCGACGTGCGGCCGTTCTGGTCGCGGGGCAACGTGGCCGGGTTCATCAAGGATGCGAGCGGGACCACCTGGGAGTCGTCGACCGACCTCCTCGCTCCGCTCTTCGGGACCCGCTACTTCGTGAGCGCCCTCTACCAGGGGCCGTCCTCGACCCGCTGGTACGTGCTGAGCTTCGGCACCGACACCACGCTCAAGACGCGCTGGGGTTGGGACGAGGTGACCGGGCTGGGGACGCCGAGAGGGCAGGCCTTCGTGCGCGCCGTCTCGACGCCCTGGTGACGCCGCCCCCGGGAGCGCCCGGGTGGCGGACGTGAGAGACCCTGCGGCGCGCTGGGCGCCGCAGGGTTTTCGCGTCTCCGCGCCGGACTCGCCGGGCCCCGCGGAAGGTCAGGCCGCCTGCTGCCAGCCGTGCCCGGAAGTGCCAGGGAACTCGACGACGAAGGCGACGCTCCCCCGCGGCTCGGAGGGGCGCTCGATGAGCTCGTAGACGACGAGCTCCCGGCCGACGTACTCGCGCAGCACGTCGATCGGGTTCGCACCCCGGGCGGCGGCCACCTGGCGCGCCAGCCGCGAGAGGGCGCGAATGGTGTTGTCGCGCCAGTAGACGTCCTCGTCGCGGCTCTGCGCGAGGAGGACGTGCCGGCAGGGCAAGGGCTCGATGCCTCGGCTGCCGTAGAGAGGCGAGAAGCAGACCGGGCACAGGAACGCCGTGGGGTCGCCCGCGGGCCCGCCCGCGCGCGAGGGGAACGACAGGAGATTCTGGCTCAGCACCTTGGCCAGGACGGCCCTCCTTTCTCGTGACGCCGAGCAAGGTAGCGGGGCGAGCGGCGCGGATAAAGACGCTGAAACTGAATTGACCATTCCATAAACGAGACAATTACTGGGTCTCCGCCCGCCCGGCCGGCCAGGGACGGACGTCCACCCTCGCGGCCGGGCCCCGCGCCCGTCGGGATATGTCGGGCGAAAGCCATTGATTTCGCGACGTTCCTGACGGCGCCCGGGTGTCTCGGAATCGAGGCACTGGCGCCGGGGAAGGGGCGGCGCGAACATCCCCCGAAAGCATGTGTGGGGGCCTGTCGGCTCCCTGGCTCCGACCGGAGGTGCGAGTGGCCACCGTGGTGACGAAGGAGGAACGCAGGGACTTCTCGCGCATCGCGCTCCACCGGCCCGCCACGATCGAGGTGGGCGGCGTGAAGGTCCCGTGTGCCCTCCTCGACATCTCCCTCTGCGGCGCCCTCGTGCGGGTTCCCCACGCGCTCCACGCCGTGCAGGAGCAGGGCTGCGCGCTCGTCATCCGGCTCGACCACGGGATCGAGACCATCCGGATGCGGGGCGTCGTCGCCCACCGGAAGGACGACACGATCGGCATTCGCTGCCGGGAGGTGGACCTCGACGGCATCGCGCACCTGCGCCGCCTCCTAGAGGTGAACCTCGGGGACGAGGTCCTCCTGCACCGCGAGCTCGCCGCCCTCGTGCGGCGGAGGTAGGCGTTCCCCGGCCGGGCGCCGCGCGCTACCCTGGCGCGCACACGATGGGACGCCCGGACGCCAGGACCGCCGACGAGCTGCTGCAGAAGGCCGCCCTCCGGGAAGCGGCGGGCGACCTGGCAGGTGCGATCGCGCTGTGCGAGGACGCGATCCGGGCGGATGGAGGGGAGCCCAGGGCGCACTACATGCGCGGGTCCTACCTGCTGCGGCTCGGAAGGCATGCCGAGGCCCGCGAGAGCCTCGGAAAGGCGATCGAGATCAAGCCCGGCTACGCCGAGGCACACGTGAACCTCGGGATCGCGCTCTTCCAGGACGGGCGCGCGAGCGAGGCCGCGGCGGCCTTCCGGCGGGCGATCCGGCACGGCCCCGCGCTTCCGAATGCCCACCTGGCCCTCGGCAACGCCCTCTTCGCCCTGGGGGACCCCTCGGGCGCGGCCGCGAGCTACGAGGAGGCGGCCCGCCTCGAGCCGGCCTACGCGAAGGCGCACGAGTACGCCGCCGACGCCTATCTTGCCCTGGGCGACCTCGAGATGGCCCGTCGCCACGAGGCGCGGCTCTCCGCCCTCGACGCGGCGGCCGCAGGCGCCCTCCGGGAGCGGATCGGGAGGCTCGGAGGTTAGGCCCCCCTCGCGCGCCCGGGGGACTGGCGTCCCGGGCGGGACGGCGCTATGGTGCGCCGCCATGCGACTCGGTTTCGGTGAAATTCTCGTCATTCTCGTCATCGCGCTCCTCGTGTTCGGCCCGACCAAGCTCCCGCAGCTCGGCGACGCCTTGGGGAAGGGCATCCGCAACTTCAAGCGGGCCTCGGAGGGCGCCGACGAGGAGGAGCGTGCGGAGCAGGCACGCCTCGCCGCGGCGCGCCAGGTCCCATCGGCCCAGGCCGCCGAGGCGAAGAAGGTCTGACGCGGTCCGCCTCTCCAGGCGTCAGCGAAGGAACTCGAGCAGGGCGGCCTGGAACCGCTCCGGGGCCTCGAGGTGCGGGACGTGTCCCACGCCCTCGAGCTCGACGAGGCGAGCCCCGTGGATGGAGCGGGCCGCGCGCCGGCCGAGCTCGGGATATTGCCCGAGCGTCGCGAGCACGTCCTTCGGGAGCGAGCCGCGCCCGAGCGTCGTCCGGTCCTCCTGCCCGATGACGAGCAGCGTCGGCACGCGCAGGCGGCCGAGGTCCTGCACGACCGGCTGCGTGTAGATCATCTGGTAGGTCAGCGCGGACGCCCAAGCGGCGCGTGGCCACTCGCCGCCGAGCGTCTGCCGCCAGGCGAGCTCGGCGTAGAGGCCGAAGTCGTCGCGCCAGCGCGCGAAGTAGGAGCGGTAGAAGCGCTCCACCCCTTCGCGGGTCGGCGAGAGGGCCGTCCGGTAGGTGGCGTCCAGGCTCGCGTACGGGACCTTCTCCCGGTAGTCCTCGAGGCCGATGGGGTTCTCGAGAACGAGGGCCGCCGTCGCCTCCGGATAGAGCAGCGCGAAGCGGACGGCCAGCATCCCGCCCATCGAGTGTCCGACCACGATCGCCCGCGGGATGGCAAGCGCGTCGAGGAGGCGCTTCGTGTGCTCGGCGAGGAACTCGAAGGTGTAGTGGACGTCCGGCTTGGACGACTTGCCGAACCCGATCTGGTCGGGGGCGACGACGCGGAACCCGGCCGCGGAGAGCGCCTCGATCGTGGACGCCCAGTACGAGCCGTAGAAGTTCTTGCCGTGGAGCAGGACCACCGCCTTGCCGTTCGGGGGGCCGGACGGAGGGACGTCCATGTACGCCATTCGAAGGTCCTGCCCGTCGACGGTCGCCGGCAGGAACCGCACGGGGTACGGGTAGGGGTAGCCTTCGAGCGCGATGCCGAGCGGCTCGACGGCCGGGGTGGCCGCGAGCGCGGCCGCGAGGAGCGGGGCGAGCATACCCGGAGCCTAACCCGGCCGGCCCCGCCGGGAGCGCACGCCGGCCCGCCGGGCCGCGGCCACGAGCCCCTCGAGGGGCGAGGGGCCGTCGGGGACCACGCGCGAGGCGACCGACAGGACCATGCGCTCCACCGCAAAGTCCTCGGCGAGGCGTCGGGCGTCCGCCTCGTCCATTCCCGCGCGCCGAAGGAGCCGCGCCCGGCGCACGCCCCGCGCGCCCCGCAGCCAGTCCGGCTCCGCCGCGCCGAGGTCGCCTGGCGCGGGAGACAGCCCGAGCGAGCGGCCGAGCCCGGCGAGGAGAGCGGCCCTTAGCCCCTCCTCCGCGAGCGTCTCCCGCCGGCCCGGGGGCGCAGGCGGGGAGGGCGCGACGGAGATCTTCCTTCGCCGCACGAGCGACGAGGCGGGCGCCGGTGCCACGACGGCAGGCGCCAGGGCAGGCGCGCCGCGGAGGTAGGCCCGCGCCGTGGCGAGCGTGGCGCGGGCGTCTGCCGCCTTGAGGTCGGGGAGCCCACGAACGGCGAAGCGATGGAAGCGGACGCGCGCCTCCCGGCCGAGGCGCCGCCCGGCGCCCTCGAGCACGGCCGGCCAGGTCCGGTCCATGTAGAAGATCCGCCCCGCGGCGGCGACCAGGGCGGCGGCCTCCCTCCCGGAGAGCACGCGCTCCGCGCGGGCGTGCGCCACCGCCCAGCGGACGTTCACGAGCGGGACGGTGAACGCGTGGTATCCGTGCTCGGGGCCGGCGTGGAGAAGCGCCACCTCGCCGTCGTCGACGAGGAGGCCGTCCCGGTAGGCGCGGAAGATGGCTCCCACGCCGACCATGCCGAAGCGCGCGAGCTCGGCCGCCCGCAGCGCTCCCATGCTCGCGCCGCCGAAGACCGCCACGCCCGCGGACAGGGCGTCGAGGATCTCGCGGTGCCAGACCGACGGCTGGCTCTCGAAGAGCCCGTCGACGAGCGCGATGGCTCTCGGCCCGCTCTCAAGGGCCCGCCAGACGTCTCCTTGCCGCGCCGGGGGAAGGACGGCGCAGCTCCCGCTCTTCCTCGCTTCCGCGGCGGGAAGCGAGGGGCCGAGGAAGGCGACGAGGGCGGGCCGTCTCACAGGAGCGCCGAGCGACGGAGCGACGGGGAGAGCACCTTCACGACGTGGAGCCCTGGGGCGGGCGGGGGCAGGTCCACCGCCACGGCGGGCGCGCCGCCTCGCTCGACGAGGCGGGCGAGGGCCCTTAGCGACCGCGGCGGGGGCGCCGCGCGCGCGGGCGGCCTGCGGCGCCGGGCGCGGCGGCAGACGCGGAGGAGCTCCTCCATGGCGCCCGGGTCCGATGGGGCGACGTCCTCCCGCGCCCCGTGGATGTCCGTCAGCCGGGACTGGGCGGCCTCGAGGAGGGCGCCCCGGAGAGCCCGCTCGCGGTCGAGCCCTGCCGCGTAGCCGGCCGCGAGCGGCACCGGGCCGCCCAGGCGGTCGGCGAGGAGCGCGGCCGCGACCGGCAGGTCGCCCGGCGCGGTGAGGTCGAGGAGGAAGACCTCGAAGCCCCGGGCGGCGATGCGGTCCGCAAGGGCGAGCGCCCCCGGGCCCGCGGAGGCGGCGCCGCGGCGATCGAGGAGGCAGGCCGCGACCGAACGCGCCGTGAAGCCCCGCGGGAAGGCGCGGGCGAGGCGATCGCGCTCGGCCGCCTCGAGGAGCGCGTGGAGCAGCGCGCCTCGACGGTTCCAGTGGGCGCCCATGCCGTTCGACGTCCAGGGCGCCGCGGCCAGGCCGAGGAAGGCCCCGCCCGCAGGAGGGCAGAAGACGGCGCTCGCCGGGACCCAGGTCGGCCGGCCGGAGCGGAGCTCGCGGCCCTCGACCCAGGCCATCCGGGCAGCGGCAAGCGGCCGTTCCGCGCCGAGCGCCTCTGGCCGGACGACCCGGGCGCCCTGCGCGGCGAGCTCCCGGGCGGACCCGAAGCGGAGCGCGGCCCTCTCCGGCGTCTCCGCAGCGGAGAGCTCCGCGGCCTCCAGGACCGCTCCCCGGGCCGCCTCGCGGAAGGTCGTGCCCTTGCCGTTCGAGACCTGGAGGACGTGTCCGATGGGGCGCACGGCGCAGGCGACCTCGATCCCGCTCCGGTCGAGCCCCGTCACCCGCGCGATGCGGGTGACGCCGACCTTCCTCGCCGCCGATCGCAGCGGGGCCGGCAGGCGGACGTCCGCGGGGCGCGACGCGAGGATCTCCACGGGGCGCTTATACACCGCGGCTCGGGGCGCCCGCTCTAGGGGCCGATCCGCTCCAGGCGACGCAGCGCCGGGGCGCGCCAGGCGACGACGGCCACCGTGACGAGGGTCATCGTCCCGCCGAAGACGACCGAGGGCACGGTCCCGAGCAGCCGCGCCGCGACGCCGCTCTCGAACGCCCCGAGCTCGTTCGACGACCCGATGAAGAAGCTGTTCACCGCCGCCACCCGTCCCATCTTCTCCTGGGGTGTGAAGGTCTGGACGAGCGTGCTTCGCAGGACGACCGAGACGTTGTCGAGCGCCCCCCCTGCGGTGAGGATCGCCAAGGAGAGCAGGTACGAGCGCGAGAGGGCGAAGGAGATCCAGGTCAGCCCGAAGAAGGCCACGCACCAGAGGAGCGCCCGCCCGGCGCGCCGGAAGTGGCCCAGGCGCGCGAGCGCGAGCCCCATCGCCACCGAGCCGACCGCGGGGGCCGCCCGCAAGAACCCGAAGCCCACCTCGCCGACCCGGAGGACGTCCCGTGCGAAGACCGGCAGGAGCGCCGTCGCCCCCCCGAAGAGCACCGCGAACAGGTCGAGGCTGAGCGCCCCGAGGACGAGCGGCTGCCCGAACACGAAGCGGACGCCGTCCGCGAGCTCGCGGAGGATGTGCTCCGGGACGTACGGGCGGGGCGGCCGTGGGCTCACCGCGGCGAGCATGGCGAGCCCGGCCCCGGTGAGGGCGAGGCCGACGGCGTAAGCGAGCCGGGGCCCCCCGAGCGCGATGAGCCCGCCGCCCGCTGCGGGCCCGAGCACCATGGCCGTGTGGAAGACCGAGGACCGCCAGGATGCGGCGTTGTGGTAGTGCTCGCGCGGGACGAGCTCGGTCCCGATCGCCACCGAGGCGGGGCGGAAGAAGGCGCGCCCGAGTCCTGCGAGCGCCTGCGCCGCGTACAGCGGCAGCGCCCGCGGCGTGCCGAGGCTCAGGACGAGGAGCCACGCGCAGCTTCCCCCGACGGCGGCGAGGCTCGCGAGCGACAGCCTGCGCCGGTCGAACCGGTCCGCCGCCCAGCCGCCGACGAGCGTCAGGGAGAGGAACGGGAGCGCCTCGGCGAGCCCCACGAGCCCGAGCGAGAGGGGATCCCCGGTGATGGCGTAGACCTGCCAGCCGAGCACCGTGCTCTGGATCTGGGTCGCGGCGAACACCGCCGCCATCGACCCGAGGAAAAGTCGGTACTCGGGGAAGCGGAGCGAGGCGTACGGGTCGTGGGCCACCGAGGCGGGCATGCTCGCGGGCGCCGCGCCGCCAAGTCAAGGGGAAGCGACCGCCGAGGTCGTTTCCGCGGTTCGCGGGCGAGGAGCCGGGCCCGCGCCCGTCACGCCCCGTCGCTTCTTCGGTGCCCAGCTTTGCGCTAGGGTCCGCCGGCGATGTCCGACCTCGTCACCCTGGGGGCGCCGGCCGCGCCGCGCTTTCGGAACCCCTGGAGGCGGATGCCGGCGGTCCGCTGGGCCGTCCAGGGCGCCTACCTGGCCTTCCTGGCGGCCGTGGGCGTCGAGTTCGGGCTGTTCTACCGGGCGGCGGTCGGGGGAGACCCGGGGGCTGCGTCGCGGCCGCCCGCCGTCGAGGCATTTCTCCCCATCAGCGCGCTGGTGGGCCTCAAGCGCCTCGCCCTGACTGGCAGCTGGGACGAGGTGCACCCGGCCGGTCTCACCATCCTCCTCGCGGCGTTGGCGAGCGCGCTGATCGCACGCAAGGCCTTCTGCGCATGGGTGTGCCCGGTCGGCACGCTCTCGCGGGTCCTCGAGGCGACGGGCCGGAAGCTCCTGTGGCGCCGCGGATGGCCCCGCGTCCCGCGTCCGCTCGACTACGCCCTCATGTCGCTCAAGTACCTGTTGCTCTGCTTCTTCCTCTGGGCCGTCCTGTGGGCGATGCCCCTCGGGGCGGTCGAGGCGTTCCTCCGCTCCCCTTACAACATCGCCGCCGACGCGAAGATGCTGCTCTTCTTCGAGGACCTCTCGCTCGCGGCGGCGGTCGTCCTCGGCTCGCTCGTCGTCCTCTCCCTCGTCGTGCGCAACTTCTGGTGCCGGTACCTATGCCCCTACGGGGCGCTGCTGGGGCTCGCGAGCTGGTTCTCGCCTCTCCGGATCGTGCGCGACGCCCCGAACTGCAACGACTGCCAGGCCTGCTCGCGCGTCTGCCCGGTCGAGATCCCGGTCGCCTCCCGGGATTCCGTCACGAACCCCGAGTGCACGGGGTGCATGTCCTGCGTCGCCGCCTGTACCGCACCCGACGTCCTCACCGTGAGCCGCCGGAAGAAGGGCGTGACGCCGTGGGCCGTGCCCGCCGCCGGGGTGGCGACGCTGCTCGCCTTCTGGATCGCCGCCCGGGCGACCGGCCACTGGGTGAGCCTCGTCCCCCCCGAGGTCTTCGCCCGCGCCTACCGGATGGCGCCGCTCCTCACGCACTAGCGGAGGAGTCCGGGGGGGCCGGCCTACGGGACCGAGATCGCGGAAAGCCGGACGGCGTTCGTGCCGTTGCCGTTGGTGCTTCCATCGATCCAGCCCCAGACGAGGCCGTTTGGCCAGCCTCCGGTGCCGAGCGTGCCCCAGGAGTCCCCGAGGGGCGTGAGCGTGTACTTGGTCCAGCTCGACCCGTTCCAGTAGGCGAGCGTGTCGGTGTAGGTCGCGAGGTCGAGGGATAGGTTGTAGCCCACGAAGACCTTCGTCTCGTCCGGCGAGACGGCGAGGTTCCCGTATGCCCAGGCGTTCGCGGACGTGTCCGGGTGGGGCACCACGTTCGGGGTCCTCGTGCCGCCCGCGAACTTGTCGATTGTGAGCCCGTTCGAGCAGTCCTCGTAGAAGAGCCACACGCCGCTTGAGGTGCCGCGGCAGTCCTGCACGGCGAGGGCGCTCCCGCTCCCCGAGTTTCCGAAGGACGGCACGCTCGTGTCGACGGTCCACGTCGTGGAGCTCGCCTTCAGCCACACGGCCTTGATGGGGCTGAGGCCGGGGTCGTCGCCCGTGTTGATGCCGCCCACGAACACCCAGAGGTCCCGCGTGCTGCCGTCCTGCCCCATGAGCGACGTGTAGTTGTGGACCGGGTTGTACGAGACGGGCGTCTGCGTGTAGACGACGTCGCTCGTCCCCGAGACCGCGCTCCCGCCGATCGTGACGAAGTCGGTGGAGGCGCTCGGGGTGATCCCGGCCGCGCCCGACGTCACCTGGACGTGCGTCGCGCTAGCCGCTCCACCGCTCGTCATGTCGTGGATGCAGATCGCGATCCGCTCGTTCCCGCTCGCATCCTCGACGTCGAGGACGTGGCCCCGGATGTCGGGGCTATGAAAGGTTCCGGGGATGGCGATGTCCTGCACGGCGACGCTGAAGGCCGAGATTGCTCCGCTGGTGCGCGTCAGCGAGACGCGCGCGTAGTGCCACGCGGAGTAGCTGCCGTTGTACGAGAGGAGGTGCACGTTCCCCGCCGAGTCCTGGGCGATCTCCTGCAGGCCCCAGGAGAGGGTCGCGAGAGCCGGGTCGCCGAAGGCGGATGTGCTCTCGACGTAGCTCCAGCTCGCACCCGAGTCGCCCGACCGCACCAGCGTCCAGCTCGTTCCGTTCCAGAAGAAGCCGAAGAGGTCGCTCCCGCCGTTGTCCTTGAGGATCAAGGTCCCGCCGATGGACCAGCCCTGGACGAGCCGGGAGCCGTCGTTCAGCTCGGGGAGGAAGTTCGTCACGGTGGCGCTCACCCCGCCGGTGCAGGTCCCGCTCGAGCAGGTCTGGCCGGTCTGGCAGGCCTTTCCGCAGGCGCCGCAGTTCGCGGGGTCGCTGCTCGTGTTCGTCTCGCATCCGTCGGCGGAGCTCCCGTTGCAGTTCGCGTAGCCGGCGGCGCAGGAGGCGACGGTGCAGGAGGAGGAGGCGCAGGTGGCGGTGGCGTGGGGGAGGTTGCAGACGTTGCCGCAGGCGCCGCAGTTGTTCGGGTCGCTGGTGGTGTTCGTCTCGCATCCGTCGGCGGAGCTCCCGTTGCAGTTCGCGTAGCCGGCGGCGCAGGAGGCGACGGTGCAGGAGGAGGAGGCGCAGGTGGCGGTGG
>Ga0335070_10000201_pt1 | contig 68535 bp, 77 predicted proteins | sample Lox_Sample_13_FD_206722 | JGI IMG/M metagenome (GOLD analysis project Ga0335070, IMG submission 206722) | Soil microbial communities from Loxahatchee National Wildlife Refuge, Florida, United States - Lox_Sample_1.3 | ecosystem: Environmental > Terrestrial > Soil > Wetlands | place: USA...
GCAGACATTAACGATACTTATAATTATTTCCTTACTATTTTTTCATATATCAATAATACTATAATCAAGGTACTTATTGAATAAGATTTTGTATTTTACACTGAAAAATCGAAGATTTTTATTGGTACTTTAAGACTATCTAGTTTAGTTTGAATGCTTATATCACGGTATTGAATTGCTGCATCAAGAGCCTCTTTTTGGTTTCCGTAATGACTAAATGCGAAGTTTTTATCAATAAGAGTACGGGAATTTTACACGCCAAGCAATATAATTACAGTTATTACTATCTCTTACTGGATAAATAAAATATTCACCAGAGACATTTTGTTTATTTCGATTAATACTCCATTTATCTAGAATACCAAGGTATTCTAGTAGTGTTTTAGAAAGACGATTATCTTGACAAAAGTGCTGTTTAATAATAGCTGTAATACCTAGTTTATTTTTATAGAGATTTAGTTTACTAATTTTCATATAATAAATTATATTAAGGTATTGAGGTGTTTTCCAATAAAGAAAATGTGCATAATCTGCTAGGAAAGGCATTAGACAATGAAAAATAGAATCAAACCCTGAAATAATAAGTCGTTCCTGTCGTGCTGATTTATTACTAGTTATTACTTTAGCATTTGTATTAAGAGACTTAAAAAGGACGTCAGCACTAAAAAAAAAATCGATTTTTTTTTACTCCGTATAAAAGCGTAATTACTTTCAATCATAGATTGTGTAATAACCATAACAGGTTGGAATTTAATGTTATCAATAGACCATCGCATAACTATATAAATTGACCCGCGCCAATAAAAAATCGAAGGCCCTAGAATAAATCCTAGGATAAAAAGTAGAGTTGGTGAACTAGTATTATCTTTATAATCAGAAATAGTAAAAGAATTAATAGGACAATCTAGCATTTTAAGTTTCTCATTAAGAGAAAATTTAGTACGACTATTAACAGCACCGCAGGAGAATAGATAATGTGAATAATTTTAGTTACAAAAGTGATTCGTTTACTTGCATTATCCTCTTTTTTAATTAGTTCCATTAGTTTATAGATTTCCTGTAGTTTTATAATAGCCATAAATTTTAGACCATATAGACTTGTGAAAGCGGAATAAAAACAGAGAAAAAAGATTTCCATCCTTTTAGAGTATAGCCAATCATAAGATTTCCTTTATCATTAGTAAAAATACTTAGATTTCCCTTTTTATCTGTCTCAACCCATAGACGTACAAAAAATGGAAGACTATAACTATTATATAGTTGAGTAATACGCATAACAGGAGTACAAAGATAAGTTGTATCTCCGGAGCGCACTAAAAAAAATCTTCGATTTTTTTAACTGCTTGAAATACACCGTTCCTTAAATTCAGAACTAGTACCTTTAACATTATTAGGATTATATTCTGATTTAGCTTTAATTAGTGATTTTTTAGCATTTAGATAAGATTTTGGAGTATATTTAACAGTAAGATTCCAATTTTTTTCTTCTTCTAGCTCCGATGTAAAACAGGAAGCACTAGTAGAAGATGATTTATTATTTACTTTAGCACTTGTAGAAAATTTACGAGAAACCCGAGATGAAAAGGGGGTGTTTTTCGGAAATTTATTAACGGCAATAGTAGATGCAGATTCTACTTCAGATCCTTCAGTTAGAGCAATATCCATTAGAGTATTTTCAATAATACCAATTAGGGGTACAATAATTAGGAACCAAGCGAAATAGAATGCAGTAGCTGCCGCACCAATTTCGACGTAGGGAGAAGCAACATGTTGACTACCGATGAACATTAGAACAAAGAAGTTAACAACAAATACCCAGAATGAGAATCGGGCTAGTGGTCGGAATTGGTTACCTCGTACTCGACTAGTATCAAGTACTGGCATGAAAAGTAGAATTAGTAGAGACATAAACATAGCAATAACTCCTAGGATCTTAGAACTAATTGATCGTAGAATTGCATAAAATGGTAGAAGGTCAAATTTACTACAGTACCAAGCTTATAATACATACTTGGCACCGGTAGTACAATATTCCGCAGAGTCGGCGCCCCAAAAATAGAAATACGTTTACCTTTTGCATGGTTATGTACTGAACATGTAAGAAGATACTTTGTTTGTAGCACTTGCATCAGACGATCAACACTTTGATCATTGAAGGCATACACATTTAGGTGTAGACCTGCATTATGTTTAGATCCGTCATCCATAATCCAGTAACTAAGACTTACTGGATTCAGGAGTTCTCCAATATTATTTGGAACTTGACGTTTACCGCCACCATAAAATAGTTCGTAATATGGATTTAGACAAGGCATACGCATTGTAAGAAAACCAATACTAGATAGCTCAGTACCGCAAAATTTTTCGTAGTGTGTCATTTTTTTCCGGAGGAAAAAAAAGAACAAAGTACCTTAAAATTTCCGAATACATTCTCAAAATAGTCTTTTTTCTTAGTTGACTGTGTAAAACCGAATCGAGCATTAGAATTTTTACCGGTATTCTTTGTTATATAACCGACCTACAAGACAATCCTTTTGATACTGAGATAGACTACTATTTTTTCGTTCTTTCAGTGTTATTCGTTTATTTCGAGTCACTATGCAGATCGCTTTAGCTGCGTCAATATTATACTTTCAATTTTCCATATATTACTATATGGTTTAGACTATGTCATACAAATAAATTTATTTGCCCTGGGTTGTAGTCGTTGAACGCTTCTACTGATAAAAGAATTTAATCTCATTACAAATAGCTTCCGCTGCAAATTGTCCTCACCGGATATTTTTGCAATTAGTCCAGGTTTTTTAAGAGAGGCACCCTACCTGCGATACCACTCTGGAACAATTGATGCTGGTGTTTGCATAGGGTTAGCAGGAATATAATTATCTGAGTGTCCAAGTGCATTAGGCATGTAGAATACAAATAGAGACAGTGCTAGTAGGAATACAAATACAGTAACTAGATCTTTAAATGTAAAGTATGGGTGGAATGGTAGCCGATCAGTATTTCCTGAAACTCCTAGTGGATTACTACTTCCATGCTCATGTAGGGCAATTAGGTGCATAGCAACCAGAGCTGCTAGTACAAATGGTAGTAGGTAATGTAGTGAGAAGAATCGATTTAGTGTTGCATTATTAACTGAAAATCCCCCCCAAACGACAGAGATTATTATCTATACAACATTTAATTGTATATTCTTATTTTTACAAATAAGCTTAGACTATGTCACCATCTATTCTATTTTTAATAGATGTCGGGCACTCGTGTCCGGATTGTTGCTAGCACAGCTCACCGATTAGTCGTTGAACGTTCTATTACCTTTCAATTTCTAAAAAAACGAGAAGTTTTATAGAAATTGTGTGAAGTGCTGATAATAGCTTCGCTGCAAATTGTCTTACGTATATATAAGGGGAGTACGTAAAGATTTCTTTGCAATTCACCCAATTTTTCAATATATCTTACGATATAAAGGAACTCCGATAATCCAACATTTATTATTAATTTTACTAAAAATTTCTTTTATTTGCTTTTAGACTCGTTAGCCAAAGGTTATATTGTTGAGCCTTTAGCCCTTGTAGTGGATATAGCCCACTGTTACTAAAGAAAGCTACAACATTACGTAGATCCGGCCAAGAAAAAATCGAAGGCCAGGCAGATTGAAGAAACGCTAAATTTCCTATGTGTACCGTCCTGTTCCATTTTTCGATTTGTTTGAAAAACAAGTTGAAAAGCTTGAAATAGAAGCAGGTGGTTACGTTTGTCTTTTTTTTTCCTACGGAAAAAAAGGTGAAAAGAAATACTCACCACTATTTTTAATAGAAAATGATCCTTCTGCAATAGTAAATCCTACAAGCCAATTATTAAAGAAAGGTAGTTTTAGATAATCAGAACGGTAGTGTAAATAGGTCCTTAATAAATGTAGCTTCAGGAATAAGACTAAATTTAGTGATGTTATTTTCAAGAAGGTACATACAAAGGTTAAACTGCTTACGTCGAGTGTCTGTTAGGAAAAATAGTTTGTGATGGATAATTAGTGGAAAAAATACTTCGGGCGCTACTTTACCAATAATTAGCTTAGCTGTAGAAATGTTAGGGTATACATTAATGCGTCCAATATTTAGAATCTTTTTAATATGTTCTAGTAGTGGTAGATCGTTAATGTGTACACTTAGAACAAGTTCTATTCGAATATTGTCCAGTCCTGCTTTAGTAATAGCAATATATCCATCTCCATCAATAAATCCTATTAGCATACTTAGAAAATTGTACGGAATTGAAAGATAAGATTGTTTATCCTCATCTGTTCGACGGCCTCGTAGAGCCGATTCACTTACTTTACCAACAGTGCTAAGTCGAGAATAAAGTCGGTACAGTACTGTCGTAAATAGTGGGAGATTTTTGTAACAACAATAAACTGCCACATAATAGCAAATAATAGATAGTGTTATAATAAATGTTGGATTATATTTTACGAATTCAACGAAGTCTTGACCAATCCATGGAATAGCACTTAGAAGGTTAGTAATAACTGTTGCCAAGTGTTTAATCATACGTAGTGCCAGTAATTGCCTTATAAAGAAATACAAAGAACGCAACTAAAAATAAGCCTTCTTTTAATAAGCGCGTCCTTAAAAGGATAAATGCGCGATCTCCTAACATAGGATCCTGTACCCTACTCTTCTATGATACATAGAAATCTGAGTGGGCCTTGTGTTAGTTATAAAACTAAAAACACTTCGACTGTACATTAAGCATTTTATCTATACACTTTTTTTGCATAAATAAATACCCACCGATGGGCCAGTCTGTAGCGATCATTCTATTTTATACATATAAAATAGAATAGCCGACGGTCTAGATTTGAGATAGAATCGTTGACCGTTTTCATCAGTGTCGCCTTAGTAATTTAAGACTATACATTACTAACATAAATATAATTGAGGAGTGCAACTCTCCAAGTTTATAAAGCATAGATGAAACGATATATGGTCGTACAATTTTACGGGCATAGATTCTTTAAATACATAAATAATGTACTGGTTTTCAACACCGTACTGAAGTACGCAGGTTATAATTTTCGAATAGTACATTAGATAGTAGAAGGCAATCTTCATAAGAAAAACGATTTGTCGAAAATTTAAGTCCACTCTACCACCATCATCTATAATCCAAATAGCAAGGGCACATAAAAAATCTTCGATTTTTTATTGGTGTTAGAAATTCTCCAATATTCTTTGGTACACATTTTACATCATTAATATACCAAATATCATGAACCCGCTACTATAAGTAAAAGTGTGAAATCGAAGAACATATCGAAGACTTCCGGTACTAATTCGAGTTTGGATTTTTGGAAGATTAGGCATACAATACCCTAGATTTGAAATAAGACTATGAAGCCATAGTAGATATTCCTTATGAGTAGCTTCTTGCGTAAAACTAATACGAGTACCGTTACCAATAGCTCGACTAAAAAAAGAATCTTTAGATTCTTTTTTAACAGCATAACTATCACCAAGTAGAGAACCATAAATAATAGATAGAATTTCTTTATTATGTGGCGAGATGTTGCTGGTAGACGTTTAGCTAGAATATTTTCACTAAGATAAATGGTAATGAAGATGAAGGATCCATAAATTATATTTATGAAGTTAATGCATGTGGGGCAAAAGAACTCACCCCATAGACTCATTTGTCCATATGGAAGAACATACAACATCTCCAGTTATTTACTATTTTATATCACAGTAAATAATAGTTGTACCTAATCAATAAATATGCATATTACTCTTATTTATATCATTTTAGGCCTTGAAAAGTAGACAGTCTCTACTTCAGATGTCCGACTGTACATTAAGCACCATTTCGGGCACCCACAAGTGACCCAGTCTGTAGCGATTGTTTATACAACCGACGGTCTTGAAAGGTGATAACTCTTGTTAACCGTTTTCACTCGTATTGCCGGTAATAAATCAAATTATACCAATACCCTTGTTGAGGTATTCTATTGTAATTTACCCTATTCTTTATAAAAATTTAAAAGGGGAATCAATAGGACTATGAATATAATCTTATATAGTAAATTTAGAGTTTATATATCACTCCTTTATTCAATATCTTTTACAATATACTTGTTTTTAATAACACCATTACCATTAAGAGCACGCCGAATTGTTTTTTCATTACATGAGATAGCATTACTTGCTTCTTTAATACTCACATAATTGATAGGGTTAGAACCATCCAGATTCATAATAATAATAGGTCGTACATTTACAGCACATTTCATTCGTGATTCCAGAGACATCGGCTCACGAAGTAGAGCGGCTTGGCGGATAAGCTCACGCGTATCCCTCCTTCGGAGAGAGAAAGTGTTTTTCCCTTATTAATACTTCCAATACGTTCTCTACGTTCTTTAGAATAGTTTTCTCGCATCTTAGCAAGAGATTCTTCTGAATGTTTCCATCCAACAGTATTACTTGCAAGAGGTGCAATATTATACTCTGGTTTTAGAGTATGCAGGTAGTAGTCTTCACGGTTAAGAAGTAGTGTACTGTCTGTCTTACTATCTTGAGGTACCATTTCTAGTACTAGAAATGCAAATTCAGATAGCCCATATTTCTTAACAGCATTAGCAACTCGTTTGTTTCCTGCTAGATAAAACAGATGCTTGTGAAATCGCATATAAATATTACCAATAATAGCACTACCAATATAATATTCCCCAGTAACTAGATTAACTACTATATAAATACCTGAAAAAGGCTTAAGAGATTTATAAGCAATTTTCTTAGTGTCAGGGTTTATAAGATCTGCGAAGAAAAAAATAGGTTTGATATTCTTTTTCTCTAGAAAGTTAAGAAGACGGGGACTTGGTGTTGTAAGTGGTGTTATAGAAAGATATTGAATAGTAGTTATATTGACATCATAAGAATACATCCATTTTTGGCCATTATAACCAAGAAATGCAATCAAGCTTACCTTATAATTACACTATCAATACTTTTTAGTGTAAGCCAATTATAAGTCTGTACCTCATTAGTATCAACATTCCAACATTTATCCGTATTAATGAATTTCTATTGATACATCTTTTGAGGCCTTATATCTATTTATTAAAAAAATAGACAAGCTTCGACTGTACATTAAGCACCATTTCAGGTACCCACAAGTGACCCAGTCTGTAGCGATTCCATAAAGAACCGACGGTCTGGAGAAGCTTACAATCTCTTTGACCGTTTTCACTTGCATCGTCAATCACACAAAATAGAAAAAAAAAAAATCGATTTTTTTTGAGTGAACTGCACCTTTGTAAGGCACACCCATCTAATCTACTAATTTTAATTAGTATTACCATATTTCTTTTATGAGTTACTATGGTGTATTAGTAAGGGGGACTTTGGGTATATTTAATCTTTATACAAAACCTTTCCGTTTTTTATTTGCCATTGCTGGCGACATGTGTGGTTTAACTAGTTCTACTAGATAATTCATAGACCCTTTATGAATTGACACCCGCCACTGATTAGGATATCCAGCACTTACAACAGAAGTACTAAGACCAAAATTGTGCTTAATAAGATCTGCCAGTTTTACACATTCTAGGTAAGTAAAATTATTAGTAGCAATTAGTACTCCTTGGTTTTGTAGTAGAGTACCGTCTTGACAAATAAGAGCGGACTAAGATAAGAACCAATCCAAGATGGTACTACTTTGTTTCCGTTTTGATCATAGAAGGCTTCATAAATCCAATACATACTAGTACTAGTAAATAGAGTTAGTCGAAAATTACTTCGACTAATAGGTACGCTGTTACCGAGATTAGTATAAAACTGTTGTGTAAATTGTGCATTTTCGGTTTTTTTAACTTTAAATGGTCCTTGTTCGGAACGCGAGTGTAAAACCAATAGTGTAGCCATTGAATATATTCAAAATTACTTATGGATTGTTCAATACTGAAACGTACACTGTTATGTGTTTTTCCTGGGATACTATCAGCCCACCAATCTCCTAGCATACCACAACAAATTTGATCAAGAATATCTTTATTGTGGGGACCAATTCGAGAAAGAGCTTTGGTTTGCTAAAAGGAAGCACACTTTGAAAAAATACATTATAATGTGCCTCAGCATTTGAACTGAGAGGTTCGCAAAAGAGATCCCAATTTGGCCATTCATTTATAGCCATCATTAGAACAAGAATAATCACTCCAATTGACCAGAGAAGTGTTCTAGGTGATTTATATGATCCATAGTATAGACCTCGTCCAATATGAAGATATACAAAAATAAAGAAAAATGATGCTGTATTAGCATGTAGGTACCGGATTAGCCATCCGTAATTTACATCTCGCATAATCAAAAATGAAACACATATTTAAATATTCTAATTATATTTCTTCTCCGGGGGGGAAAAAGAATTGAAAATATTTACTTAGCTTTTGTTGTAAACTCATATCGATTAAGATATGATTTACCCGTATCAAGGTATCTTGCTACAATTCTTGTAGTACGATTTAGTCCGCTAAAAAAATCGAAGATTTTTTAAGCGTCTGCATTGCTAATAAAAGGACTACCCTCTACTAGCACGTCATAAACCCAAACACTAAAAAAAATCTTCGATTTTTGTAGTGTTTTATTGCTTCTCGCAAAGGATTGTGCTAGCTCCAGATGTGTCGGGATAAGTGTGACAGGTAGAGAGGCACTAAATAGAGTTATATCAATAATGGGTGTACTAACTGGTTTAAGAGAAGTACTATATCGTGATTTATTTACAAAATTAGAAATAGTTACAGCTAGCTCTCGACCAGCTGTAATATAAATATAACAAAATTGGTGCATATATAGTACGATGCACCAATATTCAAAGTCCACTGCTTTTCGTGTTTGAAATGGAAATTGAATTAGCGTTCACCTTCGTTAGAGCAAGAATATCATGCAGAGAATCGACATTGCTATATGAAATAACAAGTACATTAGTACGTTGGTTAAGAGTACGACGGAGGCCTCTTTTAGAGAATATTTACTAAATGGAAACCCCAAAAAATCTTCGATTTTTTTGGTAGTGAATTTAGAAATTTAGCAATAGCGGTAAGAACATGAGTATTTCGAATATTCTGTCCGATTTGAAAGTAAGGGCAAAAATCGAAGATTTTTTATTGGCCCGAGCCTAGAAGCCAAAATGGTGTTACAGGTGTATTTGGAATTTCTTCGAAATTGATCACCTGTCGACCTGAATTCATATTCTGAATGCAAGTTTTTAGCCATGTTAGATCATTCTCCACGAATACTGTACTATTATTCATTGCTAGCTTTTTAACTACTTTACAAAATATCTTGATAATCAAGATATTTTGTGGTAAGAAGCTTATATTGATCTAGAATTGGGAATAGTACGTTAATAAGGTCCGAGGCGCTACTAATAACAAAAACTGCAGAGGTTTTTCCAAGAGTAATATTACCTACCCCCCAGAAATTCCTTAATTCGGTAGAGAATCTCTACATCACCAATATGTAGATGAATTCTAAACATAACTCGTAGATACTTACGATCGAAAAAGACTTGAAAGTTCCCAAAAAATCGAAGATTTTTTATTGGCGATAAATCCGCGCCCAATAAATTTCAAGGAAATTTTATTGGGCCTGCTTAAATTCTTCTTTAGTAAAAATCGCTCTCTTTATTATATAGTGAAAGCATTACACTTGATGAGCTAAGATGTGTGATCATTATTTGGACTATCTCATCTTTTATTTAATAACTAAATAAAAGCTCCGCGTATAGTCTCTGAGGAACCATTAATTAAAATTAATTAATTTTTGTTTCTTGCTGATAGTTCCTTATTATCCTTAAGATTTTCACTAATTTATTTAGTACTTAGGGCTTAATAGAAGTTCCAGCATACAGCGAAGTTTAATGAACACATCAATTGATTTTAAATATGCTCTACACTAATAAATGCTAGATCTACAGAAGGTGTATAATGCATAGCTAGGAATACTCCTGTTAGAATTTGAATGATTAGACAAGCTCCAAGTAGAGACCCAAAATTCCACATATATGAAATATTAGCTGGTTGTGGACTATCAACTAGATAACTATTAGCCAGTCCTAGAATTGGATGTGATTTTAGTAGTCGCATTAACAAGGTTTTATTTTCCTACTTTACATGTAACATATGTTGCTTTATAATAAGCTATGTTATGATAAAGTTTTTATTTACTATAATAAATGTATATTCGGTCTTATAGTATAAAAATTTTTGTCTCAAGAAATTCGCTTCTTTTCTTACTATTTTTATAATAAACATAAAGTAAAGCACTTTGGATAAACTACTCTAATTAAAATTAGAGTGGTTCTTAAATATACTTTACATCTACAGTATATTACAATTTCTATTTTATTCTATTTAACCTGTAACTTAATTATTAATTATTGATTTAAGACATTCTTTTTTTTTTTTTTCAATTATATCAACACCTATATATAGATAAATACAAGATTTTTTAGATTATCTCATACAGCTTTTCGGAAAAGCTATCAGCTTAACTACAGAAAAAGGAAAACATTTTTTTTTTTTTCGTAAATTGCATATTCCAAAAAAATTTGTCCTAGAGGAATCGAACCTCTATAATGTCTTTATCGGAAACACATTCTGACCGTTGAATTAAGGACAATAAGAATTTTTTTTCTATTCTTATACGATATTAAGTTATGTTCTAGAAAAAAGGAAATACACGAAATCTGTTTATTAAAAATAGATTAACTAAAAAGGGGTTTTATTTCTATTTATTAACTTCCCCACCAATAAACAGAGATGAATAGGAACAGCCAAACTACATCGACAAAATGCCAATACAGAATAGATGCCGGTGATCTGTAAGGTGGTAACTAATCATTCGGAAAAATGCTACAGCGATAAATGCTGTTCCGATAATAACATGAATACCTACTATTTATTGAATGGTTTAACAGGTAGTACCTTTCCATATAGAGGACTATTTTTAGAAGCAGGATTACTGTTATAAGGTGGGAAATTAGGATTGTATGCAACGTAGAACTCTCCAAGCTCGTATTTTCGAAGTACTTCGAAATTAGCTATTCGTTTTACTGGCGGTGTGACGGTTTCGATTTAGTATTATCGGAGAATTTACTTGGTGATAGTGCTCGAGCTGTTTGAGTATAATTAACGTAAGGTCCTAGAAAATCTGTTTTATTTTCTTTAAAAAGCCATACTAGGTAAGGTGGTAGATCTGTTAGAGCGGTAGAGTTAGTGTAGGGTAATTTACTGATTTTTTTAGCATATAGTGCCATACCAATGACACCAAGAGTTACTTGACACCCAAATATAACACTATAAAATCCTTCAGAAGAATTTAGGTACCGGTTAGCCATATTACGACTAATCTGTAGAATATCACAAGCTTGTGCGATAGAAGATACTTTAGCTCGAATAATTTCTCCTGTGATAGCATTAAGAATTTGTACTCCACGACTACCATCAGACAGAAAATTATAGACATTAAGCAGTCCAGCATCCCATACGTTATAAGTGAATACAACAAGATTAGTAAGACTATTGTAAGCTGGTTCTAGATGACTGATCAGAGATTGCTCTAGAATTCGTACTACAAATTCCGTAAAGGCTCGTAGAATTTGCACTTCACCAAGACTAAGTTCATATGTTGGTGGTAGAAATAGTAGTGCTAGTTTATAATAGTTTACAGAACCATAAATAGTACTCCAGTAAATATTTGGAATTTCACATAGATCTAGTAGACGCTTATGTACCCCATCACTAGGACGAAGACCTCTTAGACAGTCTAGATGTTGTGAAATACGATTAAAAGTATTACTTGCCGATCCAATGTAATAGTTTACAAAATCGTTATAGCATGATAGAGCATAAACTGAAGAATTATCAGTAACAGCAATTAGTGGAGTAGTAATTCCCTTAATACCCTTAAAAACTAGATTACCATTACAATCTAGTGAAGCAAATACCTCTACACTATATTTTACATAATTATTAAGGAATTCTAGAAAAGGTCCTTCAGGAAGAGATTCTACCATTTGAATTAGTGTTTTTTTTGCTGTAAGAGCGGTAAGCTCTACAATTGGAACTAGTAGATTTGGATCTGATTCCATTGCAGTAATTAGGTTATTTACAATCATCCTTTTTTTTTATTTATTATAAATTAACTATTTTTTCTAGAAAATGAAAACAATATACTTTCTTATTATTTTGTAGAATATAATTAACCAGAATTTTCTTCTTTATTTAACGATAAACCTTAGCTATAAATAGCTGGTTATTCTACAAATATACAGTACGTCTGTTGTATAAAGTTATTACTACACATTTTCTATTATAAACTAACAATTATTCTATTATTTCCTCTAAATTAATCAGATAATAAAATAATTAAGAGTTTTTTCTTTTTTCAATTATATCAATCCCCTATAAAATGTTTGTCACTAACGACCAAGGGGGGTATAGAGGAAAAGGAGGAGGGGTGTCTTATTTTTCTTTAGTATTGTCAGTTGATTTAGTAGACTTAGTATCTTGTCGAGACTTTTTAAGTGCTTCTAGAAGTTTATCGATTAGTCCTGAAGCGAGTAGCTTAAGATGTTTTAGACCTTTTACAATACCGCTGCTTTAAAAGCCCACTTAGATACTGCGTAAAGAATCTTAAGTAGAAGAGGTAGGATCACACTTATAAACAGAGAAAAAAGCACGTAAACAAAGATACCAGCTAGAGCAACCAGAATTTTTCCTAGAACCTCTGGGGCCATAGAAAGAAGATCTCTAAAAAATTCTGATGCTAGACTTTCTTTACTCTTATTCGCTAGTTCATTAATAGCTTGGGTGTTGAATGATTCAGTAGGAGAAAGTGTATCTACAAGTGACGTGATATCAGTAGTTTCTTCAGGTAGTGTTGATGTAGTCTCTGATTCAGTAGGTGTTGTAGGAGATGTCATAGGAATAGCATCTGATTCTGTAACAATTGAAGTAGATGGTGTATGTGTGTTTTGTACTTGTGTAACTGTTGTAGGACTAGGAGTATTAGGAGTGAAGTCAGTATTCGAATTAGTGTTAATAGGGCTAGTATCAAGACTAGTTGTGTTATCAACGTCTTTAATTTCAAGATCGTTTTTATTAACTACCTGAATACTGTAGGGAAATAGGTAATCTAGAAGCTGAAGTGTCTTTCCGGTTTAAAAAACCAATTCATCATGACATCCATATAAGTATTTCCTAGATATTCCATAGTCTTAGTACTAGTATCTAGAGTATTATATGTAGTATTAAGTACTTCTTTTGTAGCACTTTTTGCCGCACTTTGGATTGGAGAGGTAATATTATTATTAATAATGTTGAGAGGTTCTTGAATATAAGACTTACCTGTGTTGTAAGTGTTAGTAAGAAGATTAGAATCGGATTTTGTAATACTGTCCACTACTTTATTTACAATATTACTCTTACTATGCAGTACACTGTATTCCTCTGTAGGAATAGTATCTGAAGGAGAGAAAGTAGTAGTATCGACTGAATCTGTAGAGCCTGACTGCGCTTCAGATTTAGTAGGAGCTTCCGACAGCGTATTTTGTGTTTCTGTGGAAACATCCTTGGCGTAGTAATATCTTTAGCAGCCTCTGCAGAAGTATTGTTAGATGGTTCTACAGAAGTATCCTTAGCCGATACAGAGACATTCTGACCTACATCCTTAACAATGTTACTGGCTTCTACTGCTTGAGTCTTCAGTACATTTAGAAACTCAACTGTTTCTTTTCGGATAACAGACAGTTCGTTGCTCATAGATGTTATAAATTTTCGCATAGTATACAACAATAAAAAAATGTCCTTACTATTTTTCTTATATCTATATCTATTTATAAAATAGTTGATATAAGTATTCCTATATATTTCTATTTACCTTACTATAATATAGTAGATTTATTTTGAAAGGGGGTTATAGCACTTCATGCTAATGTTTTATGTGAAAAAGGGAATTAGTTAAAGAAAAATATGTAGTAGAAATTTCCATGTTTCCATACTATAGTATAGACGATAGAGGTATAGTGTAGGGTAGCAGTGCTTTGTAAAAATAGTAACAATGCTATAGGAGTTGAGACTATATGTATCGTATAGATACTGTAGAAACATTTGAATGCTAATACCCGGCAGGTGCAGAAGATGACTTAGATCAGCCACTAGTGCTATAGCTACAGTTATCTTGTTATTGAGAATATATTCCACGCTAGAATATACTTTACCAAAAAGCCATTTAGCATTTAGGTACCCTTTAACAAACCAAGACGAAATGTAATTAGAGAAGGTATGAGAATTTTCGGCTACTTCTTTAACAAGATATTTCCCGGAATTTTAGAAACAATCTGATTGTACGCATCTACCGTAGTACCTGTAAGAAGATCTCCCATCATTTGAACACACAGAATTGTAAAAAAAAATAGTTACAACAACCAGGGCCACAATATTAAATGCAGGCCGTGCTCATGAAAGAATACTTCCTACAAATTTTACTAGCGTCTTAACCGCTACTTTAGGTTTAAGAAAATTAACAACTAGATTCTTTAGTACTAGGTTTACTAGTTGAGAAATACCTAGTCCGGCTACTGCATTAAGCCCTAGACTTAGCATGCTATCAATAAGAATATTAATAGTCACACCTAGTGAAAGTACGGTAGTAGCTACTTCACTATAACGGAACATACATAGACTATCTAGGTAGCTAGTATTAAACCACTTACTAAGGAATGATAGTTTATCATTCGCTTTAATAACTTCATTAGAAAGTAGAGATACTTTCTGATCCAGCTCCGAAATATTTACTTGAGCTAGATCGAGTTGCTGACTTCGTTCAGCAAGGTTTGATGTTGCACGTTGAAGAGCATCTTGAAGTTGAGACATCTCCCTATTTAGTTCAGCCATATTACGATCAGTCATTTGTTGTGCAAGAAGCTGAACAGTCTGAATTGTCTGAGCTGCAGGTTGCTCTGGTGTTACCTGTTGTGTACCGGAAAAACTGCAGGAACCACAGGTTGGTGTAGAGACTGTTGAGAAAGGGGGTTACGTACTGTAGGTCGAGTGAGAAAATTTACTCCAAGACTACCTGGTCTAATAGTTAGCTCAGAACCAGTGACACTTTCATCAGTGATGTCATTGTTAATACTATTATCTACATTATCTGTTCCAGTAGATGTTCCTACTGGTTCATTATTTTTCACAACTGAAGTAGAAGTGAAAGGTGCTAGACCAAAAATGTGACTGAAAATACCATAAGACACCGCTGGTAGAAGTACATTTAGAAATTCAGGAGTATTGAAGAATTCAGTAACACTAACAACCCCACTAGCCAGCACAGGTGCTGCAACACCAACCCCTATTTTAATACCGATACCTAGTGTTAGTCCAACACTAATAAAACTATAAAATGAAAACTGTTTCATGGCTTATGTTAATAAATTAAAGAAAAGGAAGTTAATTAGCTTCCCCACCAATAAACAGATACGAATAGGAACAGCCAAACTACATCGACAAAGTGCCAATATAGAATAGCTGCTTCGTATCCTAGATGGTGATGATCAGTAAGATGGTAACTAAGTAGTCGGAAAAATCCTACAGCCAGAAACAGTGTTCCAATGATTACGTGAAGCCCATGTGTTCCAGTACTAAAGTAGAAAGTACTTCCATATACACCGTCCGCAATTGTAAATGGCGCATTGTAGTACTCAATACCTTGACAAATAGTGAACAGTACCGCAAATACAAGTGTCATTAGTAGCCCTGTAATTGCTCCTCGACGGTTACCTTGAATTAGAGCATGGTGAGAGTATGTTACTGTTGCACCTGAAGATAGTAGTAGAAGTGTATTAAGCAGTGGAAGCTCAAAAGGATTGATTGTCGCAATACCTACAGGAGGCCATTGAGATCCTAGTTCTACTGTTGGTGCCAGGCTAGAATGGAAGAACCCCCAAAATACGGAAATGAAGAAGAATACTTCCGTAATAATAAATAGGGCTACACCCATAGTAATTCCTTTTTGAACTAGAAATGTGTGGTCACCTAGGAAAGTACCCTCTACAACTACGTCTCGGAACCATAGGGCCATTGCAGCAACTGTTGTTGCAAGACCAATACCCAGAAGTAGTGTACCTGATCCCGGATTTGCGTAACCGTTAAAATACATTACCGCTGCAGATGTAAAGATCAGCAGTGAAAATGATGTTAGTAGTGGCCATGGACTAGGCGTAACCAGATGAAATGGTTGAAATTGAAATTGTGTTCGTGATTGTGCTTTTAGAGCTGTATTTTGTGTGTTCATTATTATTAAAAGATTATGTTATAAATAGGATGTTCATCTATAAAAATTCCCTGTTATAAATGATTTAGTGATAATAAATAATTCGTAAGATTATATCTTTTCTGAGGATTAACTGTCTATTTAATTAATACAAGTAGCTCTAACTAGTTGACTAAAGATTCTAGCAAATAGAACAAATAGTAAACAAGTGTGTTCATATAACTACAGTTCTCCTTACTTCAAAATAGGTTATTATGAAGACATTGAAGGCATTAATTAAACTAATAACACCTAATATATATATATATGTACGTTTACAGTTAAAAAATTTTTTTAACGTTAGAACACTATATCATATATACTTAAACGAGACCAAACTACGATTCTACAAAGCCCTCAAACAGAAGAGTATACTATTATAGAGGTATAATATGAGCATTAATAACTATTGTAAATAAACATAGCTCTTTATTGCAAGATAATATCCTTTATTTTTATGTATTTAACTGTTGTAGAAAAGTTCAATTTGATGTACCTTTTATATGAGATTTGGTATTACTACTGTAGTTAGCTGACAGAGTTCATAATTGCTATCGTGTAGAAATTTTTAGAATAAGGTAAGAAAAAGATAAGAGTATAAAGACCCTAATTATACCATTGTTGTACTTATACAATTATCTTTACGCTTACCGATACCTATATAAACCTTATTAATTATAAGATATATATAATATATAGAGAGCCTATAATAAGAAATCTATAATTCAAAAAACGCGCCAATAAAAAAACTTCCTTTTTTTTTAGTGGGGATAACTTATAACCGATTAGTTTTTCAAGTCGGTGTTTTTGTGTACCATGAAAAATGGAATACATTATTGCAACTGCACGTTGACCATCTGTGATAGAAAGTATCTTACCATTTCGAATTAGTTTAGATTCTAGACCTAGTTTAGCTTGCATAATATTAATAAGTCGTTTTTTATCTCTCTCAGATAGACGTCCTACATAAATAATAAACTTTTTATTTGTCCATTGCCCATTACGCATAGCCCAGAAAGCTAGTGTATATACACTAAAGTAATACTCAAAATGTAGTGGTAGGAATTCAATATATCTATCATTCCAATGACACCATAGAATAAGGCATAGTCGTGTAGAGGAGCTAACATACTTGAAACTTCCAGAAGCTTTACTATGGATAGTAGGAGTAGTATCAAATTCGAAATATTTTCGGAAGATATCAGTTACATAATTTAGCCAATCTAGATTAGTACTAGTAAATCGTAGTACTTTACTATCAAGATACCACCACCAGTTAGGTCCATGTTCCAGACGTGCACCACTACTAGCTAGTAGACCCATGAGAGCAGAATAATAAATGAAAGGTAGATGATCTTCAGAGGATAGTGGAACTAGTGGATAAGACTTTGATTTTCCTTCCCCATTTTTACGTCTAGGGTCATAATTCGTAGTTACAGTAGCTATTCGACCAGTATAATCTGGCTCTTTATTATAATCCCCCTCCTCTTCATTTTCAGATTCCACTGAAGATGGAAGAATGGAAGAGAGAAGGATTACTTCAGGATTATGCATATTAAGAGTTGAGATACCTACAAGTTCCCATTGGGCACTTAGTTCTACCGCAATAGCTAGACCACTATTAAAGAATACGGAAATAAAGAAGAATACCTCACTAATAATAAATAGGGCTACACCCATAGTAATCCCTTTCTGTACCGTATGATCCCCGTCCCTTCTGCTACAACATCTCGGAACCATAGGGCCATTGCAGCAACTGTTGTTGTTAGGCCGACTCCTAGTAGCAGAGCACCGGGTTTGCGTAACCATTAAAATACATTACAGCTGCAGATGTTAGAATTAGCAGTGAAAATGATGTTAGTAGTGGCCATGGACTAGGCGTAACTAGATGAAATGGTTGAAATTGAAATTGTGTTCGTGGTAGCGCTTTTAGAGCTGTATTTTGTGTGTTCATTTTATTTATATATTATCTTAAAAAATAGGATGTTCATTTACAAAAAATTTACAGAAAATAAATCGTGTATAAATCCAATTTATTCTCTAGATTATCTATAAATGAAGGAGGGCAAAATCGAAGATTTTTTATTGGCCCTTATTTTGTTTTTTTAGATTTTCTCTTTTCGTATACCAATAATATACCTATTTAATTAAATAAAATTGTTTTAGTTACCCGACCAGTACAAAGAATACTTAAAGAATAAAGAGAATTGTTAATCTCCTTTAAAATATTCTTACATGATAGCCTTAAACCGTATATTAAAAAGAGAAAATTTGTAATTTGGCTTTCAAATACTTTCACTAATTAAATTAAAAACTCTTTTGTATTATGCACATATATATGTATACACTTTTTCTCTAGACTAAAAATCGCTTGATTTTTCTCTTAAAACGAAATTCAACATGAAAGGGTCAAAGACCAGTATTCACATAAAAATAATTGCATAGCTAAAACTACGTTTATCTTTGTTGTTATATTATACTTTTTTCATTATTAATAAATAGGCGCCAATAAAAATTTTCCTTTTTTTTTGGAAATAAAGAATAGCAAATACAGTTATTTACTAGATATCACAATCTAGTTAAATAAAAGAACATAATAGTATTTACTAAGTATACAAGTATATATGTTTTTTACAAATTAGAAATTTTTGCTAGTTAACAGCTGGTAATAACTCTACCTTATAAAAAATAAAGAGTTGATTGCTTAATAAGGCAAGAAAATGTATACATTTTCTATATTAATAGAATTATTCTAGAAAATTAGTATAATTACGCTTACCGATACCTATATATCGCTTATTGTATATAGGAAATATATATATTATATATAAAAGTATATGACTAAACTGAAACTTTCCGCGCCTATTAAAAATCTTCGATTTTAATAGGCGCACCTTTAGTTTTGTATAATACAGCTAGATTTAAGCACGATGGAATATGTGACAGTGAAGTAAACTATTTATTAACTATTAAAATAGTAGCTCGCATTAAAAATCGAAGATTTTTAAAGGCCCACACTTAAAAATACACCGCTTTATTTTCTTAGGCGGATTTTTATAGGCTGATAATAACATTTAGTAACAATTGTTACTAGTAGTATATAGTTTATGAGATTGTAAATGAGGTACTGTTAATGGAAAAAAATAAGGACGTGTGACAGAGTGGTTTAATGTACCTGGCTTGAGTCTAGGAGTTCTCACCCGGGAACCAGGAGTTCGAATCTCCTCGCGTCCGTATTTACCGCACATACGGCCTTTAAAAATCTTCGCTTTAGTTTTTTACTAAAAAGTGCGTTGTCTTGGAAATTTTTGGAACTAGTTAAAATGTATGAAGTAACTGCGATATTACATCAATACTTTACTAAAGGATTTCGAAAAAAAAGAAAAGGCTATTTTCTTTTATAAAAATTGTATTATGATTTTACAGATGTGAGATTCGAACTCACCACGGCATACAGCCAATGCTTTTACAGAGCACCGCCCCAACCAATAGAGCATATCTGTATAAAAATATAAGCTATTACTATATTCATACTATACCTATACATATAGCATAGGAATTTAATTATATTACCTTATATACTTTAAAAATACTAAATCTATTTGACTTCTGTAAAAATCTACATACAGAAACTACATAACAAAAAATAACAAATTTCATTTCATTTACAGAGATGCAGCTTACTATAATATTCTATTTTAGTGCATCTCATAACAAAGAATATAAATAGATAATCAACCATAATTATTCATAATTGCCTCAAACTGGAATCGAACCAATCCGTTAGAAGCTTCAGTTCTACGCTCTACCATCTAAGCTATTGAGACAAAAATAACTAGTATTAACTAGTACCTATACAGTTTATTAAAGTAAAAAATTTTCTAAGGAATTTTCACTAGTCTAAAAATACTAATAACTTACATATTAACCTTTAAAGCAAAAGTGTATATCTTACTGTCTAAAAAGGTATGCATGTCACTTTTCGATTTAGTAAATAAATCTATTTGTTGTAAGATTCACTAAATGTTTAGAAAGTCTTTTATATTCCCGACTTTTTTTATTGGTGCGGAGTAGAAAGTCATTTCTTTATTATTGAGCTTAAGAAAATATGGAGAGAACAGGACTTGAACCTGCACCAGCCTCCTTGCAAAGGAGGTATACTACCTGTTATACGATCGCCCCATAAAACTAGTAAATATTGATATAAATGGAAGTTCCACTTATAAATTAATAGCGCCTTAAAAATCTTCTATTTATTGGGCTCTATTTGAATATTTAATCAGAAAAAGACTAAGCAAAGTAAGTATGCTGACCAACTATACCATGTTCCCCCCCTTTTTAATATCTTGTAAATTCGCTGTTATTCCTTTATAATAGTAATTCAATATAGAATAAATATTCACGTTTTGACAGAAAAAACTTTTCTTTATTTTTAACGTCCTCTTTATAATACTACGCTTAAAAATCTCACGAAAAAATCGACGATTTTTTATTGCGTCGATTGCGACCGATTTTTAAAGACGCTTTATTTTTCTTGTTTTGTGTTTCATAGATAAGGGGAAGAAAATTTCTATACCGTTCAATATATAAACAATAGTGTTATTATTAATAAGGTGCAATATCAAAAGCAATTAGAAGGCTTGGCACTAGAATAAGGAGTGCGATAGCGATAGGGCCTTCGGTAGTCCAGTCCAGCAAAATACCATAAGAGAATCGTACCGCATTCGAGGCAGAGTTGCTCGTACCCATACAAACAGAAACATGAATAGTACTGCTTTAACTGCTAGTGCAATACTTTGTAGATTAATGAAAGAATCTTCAGCAAATAGTACCACATATTATACCCCCCAAGGAATAGGATAGCTGTAAATGTGGACATTAGGACAATACTTCCATATTCCTATTTTTCCCGCAGGGAAAAAAAAGGAAGAAGAATACAAAGATCATACCAAAAATCGGTCGCAATCGTCGATTTTTTCTCGATTTTTTTTAGTTCTGTCATGAATCCTGCTACTAGTTCTGATTCGGCTTAAAATAAATATACATTATGCCTTAATAGAATTACTAGAGAATTTCCATCCTCTAACAATTTTCCCTGTATTAAGTGTTCTACGAACTTCTGATGTGGATACAGATCGTGTTGGTCCTTTCTCTTTAGTTAGTTTAGAAGCTTTAACCATAGAATCAACAACGAATGTTTCTCCGTATTTTCAACAATAGTTTCATGACTACTTGCATTTTTTGGCAGGTGCAGATTCCCGTTTTTGAAGCATCTGTTTAATAGTATCAATATCAAGTAGGTCAACGACTACGTCTGGAGAGGGAGTATCACTTGAAACGTTAAATAGTCCGTATACTTTCGTTCCTTTTCGTTTATTAACAAAAAGAGTATCCTTACTAATACCAATTTGAAGAGACATAGCATTAAAAGATACAGCAGAAAATACAAGAACACCGTCCAGGTAAAGGTAACAAGCAACAGATCGAACGGCTCATTTGTTCGTTTTTCTTTGATACTAACGAATGAAGATCCTGCTACTTTAATAGTATTGAGTGTTGGATTTAGAGTAATAATAAAATATTGCTCTAGACTTAGAACATCCCGAATTTTTAGTGTTCGAGCAAGCTCTATATTTAGATGATTATACTTATTAGTAGGTAGTACATACACTGTAATTATAAAATTATCTAGACCATATTTACGCATATTCCAAATAATGCTTCGATTACCTTTACTATCTTCTTTTTTATTAGTAAAGTATGTGTAAGAACGTAGCCGTTTATACAGATTAATAGAAGATCCTACATATTTTTCATTAGTGATAAGATTAGTCCAAATATAGATACCGGATTTTTTTCATTACCAACGATACTTGTTATATTTTTTTCGATTTTTATAATAAATATCGATTGGTGTAGCTCGTAGTAGTTCTGCAAGATCTTCTTCCGTAATAGAAGGAAGGCTTACCGGAGTTAGTGCAACAGAATTAATAAAATCAGCAGTTACTGGCTTACCTGATTTTACATAATCCATAACTAGTCGTTCTATAACTAGTTTTGCTTTAGCATTATCGGAAAAATGTTTATTGGATTTTTCGATTTCTTTTTTAATCTTATCCATATCCTCCGCGAATTTTTCATCTAGTTCTTCTTTCTCTTCAATATTAAAATAAAGATATGGAGAAGCTACGGAATCAGAGACTAGGGGTAGAATCACTTTTCGTTTAGCTACGGCGATTTTTTGATAGATGTATTTTCTAATTAGAAAATTCGCTTTCAGATAAAGCAGGACAATGTATACTAGAATACAAACAACATTTACAAATGTACCCTTGTAACTAATAAGATATTTAAGGTTGATAAAAGTGGAAATTACAAACAGGATCCGACTAATATTATATTCTTTATAAAAGGGGGTAACTGTCGTAATGTCAAAAGCAGTTAGAATACTAGGTACAAGAATTAGTAGAGCAATAGCAAGAGGTAGCATCCCTGTCCAACAGAACACTATAAGTTGATCATATCGAACTCGAGGTAGTGTTGCCCGCACCCATACAAACAGGAACATAAATAGTACTGCTTTAACTCCTAGAACAAGACTTTGGAGATTAATAAAAGTAGGGTTTTCAAATAGTTCCGGAGCGTTATAACCACCTAGGAATAGAATGGCACTGAATGTGGACATTAGGACAATGCTACCGTATTCGGCTAGGAAGAAGAATACGAAGATCATACCTGAATGCTCAGTCATGAATCCGGCTACTAGCTCGGATTCACTCTCACTAAGATCAAAAGGCGTTCTATTAGTTTCAGCTAGTGCAGAAATAAAGAATAGAATAAAAATAGGTAGTAGAGGTACAATATACCATACGCTTTGTTGTGCTTCAATAATTTCCGTAATATTAAAAGTACCACAAAGTAGAATTACAGTTAGTACAGCGGCACTGTAAATTAGTTCATAACTAATCATTTGAGCTGTGGATCGTAGTGATCCAAGAAAAGCATACTTAGAATTAGCAGACCATCCAGCAAATAGAATACCATAAACACCGATGCTAGATAGAGCTAGTGAATATAGAATACCCAGTGAAAAATCACTTAGTGCTAGACCAGGACCTAGAGGAATTACACCCCATCCTAGTAGACTAAAAATTAGAGTGATCATTGGTGCTAGAAAAAAGAGACTTTTTGTAGCTTGTGATGGAATAATTTGTTCTTTAATTACTAGTTTTAGAGCATCCGCGACTAAAAATGGAATCTCTATTGAATTCTTTATTATTTATTATCTGGTTTATTTACTTGTGGAGTAGTAAAATAATAGTACCCTTTAAATGGTTTACCTGTATCTAGTTTAGATGTAAGGGTCATTGGTGAAATAGGCATAACACTCGATGTAGAACGTACACTACGAAAAGGTTTACCATTTACAAGTGTAAAAGTATCAGCGCTGTAAGCGTATACCTTAGTACCTTTCATTTCGGCAGCTTTATTTACAGCTTCAATACCACCGAAAAAAGGATTAAGAGCACCCATTCGTGCTTTGCTTTTGTTAATTCGAGTAGATTCTGAGTCTTTTCGACCGCTGCACTAATTTTCGAACGTGTTAGTAGTGATACTACAATAGAAATAGGTTGTACACCAGCACTCGTTAGTACATTAAGAAGTGGCTGAAACTTAGATAGATACCAGTTTTCACGTACAATTAGATCCTTACGAGGGCCTACTACTGTAATTGAAAAGTTAGCCCATCCAAATACTCGCAGAAATAGACCGTTTTTTTTATTAGCTCCATTATAGTGCGGTATTTAAACCGCATACCAAGATCAGAAGAGGACCCGTAAACATTCGAAAAGGTAGGAAAGTAATTTTCTAAATCCCGCCAATCGGTCGCAATCGTCGATTTTTTCTCGATTTTTTTTAGGCACTCCTTTCCATTTACGTCGAAAAGCACTCAGATTTTTAGGTACATTATTACAATGATCTACTGCCTTATGTTTTTTAAAACGTTGGATATTAGGCCGTAGCGAACTACATGTCGGTAAAGCTTTCCGGGATTTGAAGCTAGAAAAGGAAGTACCGCTATCATACAGTAATAGCTATTGCTTTCGAATGAAAACCGATAGGAAATAATAATAATAGAAACAATAGCGACTAAAAATTGGATTATATCATTATCCTTTTATAAGGATACAGAACGCACAATCTCTGGGGGCCTACCATAGCACTATTAATGCTATTTGATTCCCTGCTGATAATTCACTGTTACATCCGACAGATTTCACACTTACGTACTGGTCGGCATTAGAAGTTCCCAGCATATAGTTCTGTTTTCCTTCATTCCACTTTTTTTTCTGCGGAAAAAAAAAGAAATGAAACCGCTCGCCAGCTAAATTTAATGGAACGGCTGTAGTAGAGCATAGTAACCAACAACATTAGGTCCAATTCGTCGTTGCATAGATCCCATTACTTTTCGTTCAATTACTGTCATAAAAGCAACACTTAGAAGAATTGGAACTAGTACAACTAGAATTTCTAGTAGATTATATAGAATTGAAAACATTTTTTAGAAGGCCTCCGGCATGCCTGCGTTTAATCTTCATGATCGAATCCAGATTTATAAAAATTTGCCATAAAAAGAATGGCAAATTATAACTTTAAGAAGTAAGAATATAAAAATATCTTTACGCACGTAAATAAGTCTATAACAAAAAATATTTTCTTAAAACAGAACATTGTTAAAAGTATAGACAGGCTTTAACCTTGTAATTCGTTTTTAGAAAATTCTTGGCTACGCGATAAAAGAAGATTTTTTTCCCTCTTATTGCTTTAATTGAAAATCTTCTTTCAATTGTATACTTTGATAAAAAACAAGCTTTTTTCACCGTAATTTTTAGTAAAAAAAAAGGGGAGTAACAAGTTGTTAGTTATAAAATTTCTAAAAAGTTTTGTGAGGCTACGACCATTATTGTAAGTATAGAACTTACACTAGGTCAAAAAGTACACAAAGTTGATAGAACGTTACAATGGAAGATCCTAGTAGAATAAATAGGAAAATTTTTGTAAGGATAATTACAAAATTACAAAATTTCCACAGAATTTTGTTAGACTTTCCAAAATTCATATTTACTCTTTCTACAATTGCTTGTAGAAGATAAACGTGACTACCTAGAATAACATAAAAAACCATTATTGTTATTAGGCTTTTTTGCGAGACCATTAGTTCTTGCATATATTGAAAATTGGCAAGACTGTATTCCATTTGTGTCGTGACACAACACCAAGTTTTCCATCTAGGATATCTCCCATAGAAGAGAATACTTTGCGGATGTATTGATAAAGACTATCTAGAATTGACGTTTCTTGTTCCATTACGTCATGGCATGGGTATTGTACAGCTATAGGGTCTGCTGTGTAAGATTCACGTGAGATACCCGGATTTTCTACAGGACGAGATAGAGCTAGTGAGTATAGAATACCCAGTGAAAAAGCACTTAGTGCTAGACCAGGACCTAGAGGAATTATACCCTATCCTAGTAGACTAAAAATTAGACTAACCATTAGTGCTAGTACAACTGGAAATTCCAGTAGAATATATAGAATTGAAAACATTTTCTTTTTGAATAATAGTGCTTGCGTTTGTGTTCTCTGATCAAGTTGACTTTCCAAAATCGCGCCAATAAAAAATCAGATTTTTTTATTGGCGCCCGGTGAGTCAGAACTTTAAGAGCTTTGAATATAAAAATATTCATACGCACGTAGATAAGTATATGAAACTATAATGTCTTGTTTTTAATTGATCTAGGAATATTCCCTTTTTAATTTTCTATTTGTTATAAAAACTATTCATTTTGTAGTGTTCTTTCGAGAGGTACACCTTTAACGAAAAGGAATTATCAAAAGGAATATTTAACATCTTTAAAAATAGAATTATAAATATATACAGGATTTAAACTTAGAAAATTCCTATTTTTCTTTTTACTTTATCCTCAGCCTAGTTATTATGGACCGGTTCTTTTTTTCCACTCATGACTATTCTAAGCAAGAACATTCTTAGAATAGTGTTCTCGTAAAAAGGTATTTGGATCTTTTTATTACTAGTAATAAAAAGCAGTGCTATAGAGAAATAGTGAGTTATTAGAAATGTATAAACTATAGCCAGAACAAAATAAAATTCAAAGGAATCTTATTTCTATAATGTTGGAATATACAGAAATGTACACAAAGTTTACAAAATATTGCAAGGAAGCGCATTTTAAAAATCGGTCGCAATGTCGATTTTTTCGTGAGATTTTTAAAAAGCGCGGATAACTAAACTAGCTTAGCAGCGATTATCACAAAGTTATAAAGTTTCTGAAAACAGTTTGTTATGCTTTTCGGTCCATAAAAAGAAAAAATTGGCCACCGTCATTGTTACTTTTACAGTTCTTTATGAAGTATAAATATAACAACCAAAAATAGCATACTTAACCATAATAGTGTCATCGGGTACCTATAAATCTTATATATTTTAAAGAGGTAAAACTAGACTTCATTTGTGCTATATTATCTGGTGCAAATAAAGTATAACCTAAGTAATCGTCAATAGAAAAACTACTTTGCTAATGTAGTAACGAAAGCTATCTACAATTCTCGTTATCTCTTCGAGTAGTTCGAACTAATGTCCTATAATACACTTCGCTATCCAACATTTGCGCGTGTTCTTTGCGAAAGTGTTCCTTACGAAAAAAGGTGGAAATGCTCCTCCGGGAAAAGGATAATATAACTTATCTATAGAAGGAAGACTGGATTTCTATATTAATTATATAGAAAGGGGGATGCTTGGCTATCAATCCAAGCTAGATATTTTTCTGGTGTTACAGCTTCGATAACTACTGGCATAAATCCATGATAGATACCACAAATCTCACTACACTGTCCATAGAACACACCTTCTCGTTCGATTAGAACTGAAGTTTGATTTAGGCGACCGGGCACACAATCTAGTTTTAGTCCTAGAGAGGGAACTGCGAAATCATGGATAACGTCCGCTCCTGTTACAATAAATCGAATATGTGTATCAATAGGTACTACCATTCGGTTATCTACTTCAAGAAGTCGTAGTTGTCCGTCTTCTAGATCTGTTTCTGGTACCATGTAAGAATCAAACTCGATACTCTCACCATCTTCATTGAGAAAATCCGAGTATTCTGCACTCCAGTACCATTGATGTCCAGCTACTTTCACTGTCATAGATGGACTAATCACTTCATCCATAAGATAAAGTAGTTTAAAACTAGGGAAAGCAATAGCGATAAGCACTAGAGCTGGTATAATTGTCCAAATAAGCTCAATAAGAGTTCCGTGGTTAGCATATTTGTAAACAAGTTGTGATTTACTACTGTTAAAGTTAATAATAACAGATGAGAGCACCCACAGTACACCAAAACAGATAATTACTAGATAAAAGAAGATAGAATCATGTAGTTCTGTAATACCCTCGTGTGTTGGTGAAGCACCATCTTGGAATCCCAGTTGCCAAGGTTGTGGTGCATCGTTAAAAATGGCTGTAGTAAAAAATGGAAATAGATTAAGCATGGTAAATTTCAATAAATAATATATATAGCTTTACTAACTCTACATCTTAGATAGTTTGATATACTAAGAAAGTAGTATCCCAAAGAGTTTTACAGTGCTCATTTAAAAATCTCCGATTTTTAAATGAGCGTTTCTTCTTAACAAAGAATCAAAGATCTTTCTTTTAGAATCACTTTATATAAACTATATAAAGCAGCTCTTTATAAGAAATATATTCTCAATTATAAAGAGAAAGCAGCAGAAAATAAGCATTAAAAGTAGAAATTACAAGAATCAAAATTTCTAGAAATTTTGTTTATTCTCTTACCCTATAAAGAATAATAATATAAAAATAAGAATTTAATAACCGTAATATAAAGTTGATTTTATAAGATATGATGAAAGCGATAGAGCTTTTCGTAATACTTCTACTTGAGACTGACTTCACAAGATAGAGATATATCGTCAGAAACTTTTTTCCCATTTTATTGGCACCTATTTTAGTAGTTTCCCATTTTATTGGCACCTATTTTAGTAGTTTGTAATTTATTTACGCTTCAGTAGATTTGTTTTCCTTTGCTGAACAAAAAAGAATCAACTAAAACAAAGAAAAGAAAAAAAGTGCTAACAGTATACTATTTTATTCATACTCCATCTAATTCATATCTTAGCTAAGATATGAATAGATGAGCTAAGAATTAGAGGAATCGAACCTCTGTCTTCGATGTGTAAGATCGATGCTAAACCACTCAGCTAAACTCTTCTACGAAGAATATAGATACCTATACATACGAATCTATTAAAGTCTACTAAGTCAAAATGTTCGTTTTTGGTCCTTTTTTTTTTGGATTAATTTTTTGCTAGCAAAAATTAAGAAATACCTCTTAATTATAATATATTCTATAAGACAAGAAAAATGAAATTGTACCTTAAAAATCTTAGGTTTTTAGAAGTATATTTACTTTGAAGTTTTGGTAAAAAGTTCTTATAGACTTGATAAGCAAGTCAATTAACAAAAATTTCATTGTTTTCCGTCATAAGGTGAAAACCCTTTTTAAATGGTACTGTTAACTTAAGTATAAGTATAGATAAATATAAGAGAAAAGGTATAGCTTAATGGTAAAGCAAGTCGCTTCTAACGATAAGATAATGGTTCAAATCCATTTACCTTTTAATATATAAAATGGTGTGGCATAACGTTTTAAGTTAATTTACAATAAAAAGGGGTTTAAGTACTCTCCATTTTTCTTATAATAGGAATATTTTTCCGTGGAAGAAAGAAATTAGAAAACCGAAAAATATTCCAATAAATCTATACCATCTATTTTTGTTATTATAAGAAGGCCACTTAAAATATTTACTAACAAAAATACTGGAAGTATTTTGCTTACTAATTTAAATATAAGGGGATTTAGTAAAACTAAATCCTCTATTTATTCTAATGTAGATCAATAGCATCCTTAATGTAAGAACATGTAAGAACACAGAATACATAAGCTTGAATAAATGATACAGCAATTTCTAGACCAATAATTCCTGTAAAGATAATAAATGGAAGAATAGTAAGTACTGAGACAATAAAGCTAGATGTGAAAAGAGGAGCTAGGAATCCTGCTAGAATTTTCATAAGAACATGTCCAGCAGTTACATTTGCGAATAGTCGGACTCCAAGTGAAAAAGCCCGAGCTAGGTATGAGATTAGTTCAATAGGAACTAGTAGAGGTACAAGTCCTAGAGGTGTACCTGAAGGAACAAAGAATGAGAAGAAATGTACTTTATGTAGTCGTAGACCTAGAATTGTTACACCGATAAAGATTGTCATACTTAGACCTAGACTAACCATAATTGATGTGGCTACCGTGAAACCATATGGTACATTACCACTTAGGTTTGCGATTAGAATGAAGAAAAATAGAGAGTAAATAAATGGTAGGTACACTTCGTTAGCGGCACCCATTTGTGATTTAACTAGTCCATGTACTGAAGCAAAACTACTTTCAAGTGAAATACTCCATCGACTTGGAATTAGTTGTTTATTATTATTAGCCATAATATGTAGTGCTAGCACTAGATAAACTGTTAGAATTGTGTATAGTCCAAGATTTGTTAGACTAAGGTTAATATAACCTAGTACTGGTAGGTTTAGAGAAATTAGACTTGTTACTTCAAATTGCTCTAGTGGTGAATGAATTAGGAATGCCATTGCAAAAATGAATATACTGGATTATTACTTGTTATTTTTGTTGTTTATTTGTGACGTTTCTTATTTATTTGTAGTAACTTCATTACTATTCTTATTCTGATAACAAACTTTCTCCGGTCTACTAATTTTTTAAAGTCCCATCAGAAGATAAATAGTTATATTTACTGACAATGAAAAATAAAAGCGTCTTAAAAATCTTCGATTTTTTCTCTTTCTTTTTTTCCTTTTTATTCTATTACATTATTATAGAAGAAATTTAAAGGCTATTCTATTAAATTTCTTCTAGTTTAGTGATGTACATTCGAGAAACAAATAGTTCTACGAAAGCAGGGAGAATATATTTAGAGAAAACAAAAAGTAGTACAAACAGTCCTAGAAATGCAAAGGAAATTTGATTTACAAAGTAGAAAGGTAGTAGTTGAGGCATTTATTTCTTTTTAATTTAGGTAGTTCTATGCTAAAATTGCGGTATTATATAGTAATTTTCTATAATACGTTAAATAACATTGTTAGAACTGTTTATTTGAAGTTTCTTATTTTATAGCCACTCGAATCGCTCCTTTTTCTTTTTCTAAAAAATGCGAAAACGCAAATCATTTTATGGCCCCATAAAAATCAAGGATTTTTATGACCCCATAAACAATTGTAAGCGTAAAGTGAAAGTAATAAAGGGGTTTTTATTTAATTAATACCTTCAATATTTTTCTTAGTTATCAAACGTAATTGTATATTTAATATAAACATTCTTTTTTTTACGATATTAACTAGAAAATAGTAAACAAATAGAAATTTAATTAATGAATATGTGTTTTTTTTTCTTTATGTGTATGTTTAGTAATTTATGATTGTACTGGTAGCATATTGAAACTATGGAATGGTGTTGGAGACTCTAGAGCCCATTCAAGTGAAGAAGCTGTATGACTTTCCATCCAGAACTCTGGTGTACTTTGGAAGAATGCTGGCACAGCCCAAGGGTTAGCATCAACTGGTTTCCCGTTTACTAGAATATCATAGATAATATATCCGAATAGTCCAGTAGCTACAACAGAAACAAGACTACCGAAACTACTAATAGCATTCCATCCAGCGAATGCATCAGGGTAGTCAGGAATTCGTCGAGGCATCAATTTATTATCGTTAAGAAGGTTATCCTTAACTTCTTATTATCACTAATAAGTTTAGACTATGTCATCATAAATACTGGAATATTTATGCCGGGTACTCGTGTCCGGATTATTGTTAGCGTAACTCACCGATTAGTCGTTGAACTTTCTTAAGTCATTCTTTTTAATAAGCACAAACTTAAGCTTAGCTGCAAGTCGTCTTTTCTGTCGGCCTAAAAATATACAGCCGGAAAAGAGATCCTTGCAATTCACCCAGAGTATTCACCTATTCAAATACTTATTCAAAGTGCTCATAAAAAATCTGGCGATATAATTTTAAAAGCACACCACCTCCACCCGAAAAAGATTGAATAGAATAAATAGGCATGATTTTTCTTTTTATGCCTTTTTTTTTTCGTGTAAACAGAAGACCTTTGAAAGGTTTACCCGATTTTAGATACTTTTGTAGTGTGTCTTTACCCATATTAAAATGTTTAGAACACTCCACTGTTTTAAATTGACCAAGATATTCCTTTGTTAGCGCTTTGTATACATACACAAATTTACTCAGTTTAACAATAGGTGTTTTTTTAACGCGGGGATTGTTAATACCTCGTTTATCTCGAGTTTGCATAGCAATAAACTCTGGAGATTTTTCTCTATAATACATAGGGTTAAGAGCCTCTGAACGTTTATTAATAAATTCGATACTATGTTTAACACCCACCTGCAATTATACAGATATTTAGTGCTTTATCAGGATATGTTTTAAACAGCATATCTAGATAATACTGTTCTCTAGCAAGTAGATCCTCTTTTGTAATACTGTTAGAAGCACCTAGATCTTCAAGAATAAAAAGAGAATGGTTTTCATGAGAATAAAACAGCAGACTTTTATACACAGGTAGATTACGAGAAAGTACACTAGGGTACCAGTAACTCGAGAGTCGATTTATACCATTCATAGCACTACCAATATAAATTTTTCCTGTGATTCTACATTGCCACTGATAGATAATCGCACGGTTTTTATTTTCTTTCGAAATAACTGTTCGTTTTTCTTGTGCATTCATATAGGATCTTACAGATTTATTTAGGGGTTGTGCTGGAAGGTGAGGACCATTTGGAATAACTATAATAGTTATAGAAGTAGCTGAGAAAAGAAAATCGGCATTACAAGAAATATCTAGAATAAAAAGAGATTCATAAAAAGAAGGCATACCTCCAAGACCTAGAAAATGTTGTGGGAAAAAAGTAAGGTTAACTCCTACAAATAGTGTCCAGAAGTGAATTCGTCCTAGGTTTTCGTTAAATGTTTTTCCAATAATTTTTGGTGTCCAGAAATAAAATGCACCAAATAGTGCAAATACAGCACCCATTGATAGAACATAGTGGAAATGAGCAACAACATAGTATGTATCATGTAGTGCAACATCTAGTGAAGCATTAGCAAGAATTACCCCTGTTAGACCACCAATTGTAAATAGAGCAATAAACCCTAGAGCAAACAGCATTGGTGTAGTAATCCGTAGTGACCCACCGTAAAGAGTCGCTCGTTTTCGGCCTTTAACCATCTCAGGTTTCAGCTAGCCTATTCGTCTTAAGAATAGGAATAAATCATCTTTAAATAAGCAATTTATTGTTACTCTTTTAGTTAAAGTACTACCTTTAACAATCATTACTGACGACACGGACTATGTCTTACTATCCCATAGAACCTAATCAAATTCCTTAGGGATAGTGGGGCGTATAGTCTCTACGCTTTTACACAACCGTTTCCGAATTGTGACTTAGTTCGACGATTATCCTTTATTCATTCCTATTCTGAAATAAGGGGGTTTTCTCGAGTTTGCCCCGCTCTATTAATTAAACTATTTTCCACATGATCAAGCTCCGCGACAATATTTTTATTGTCGCAGTTTATAATGCATACTTTCAGGCATATGTTTTAGTAGCTCTGGACGTAGTTTCCGAACAGAACGACTACTAATATAAATAATAGGTTTACCTTCCTGATAATGAATAGAACACTTACAATTAAATTTAATAATAAGTACATTAATTAGATGTACTACATCAATAACTGGAAAACTTTGTGTTTGCAGGTGCCTCCTTTTACATAACTACCATCACCACAAATCCAATGACTTAGCCCTTGGATTGTTAGTATATTATAAATGTCAGAAGGGACACACTTTTTACCTGTCTCATAAAAACAGCTATATAGTCCTGTAAAACAAGTTAGAGAACGTGTAACAAATGCAACAGCGATAAAGCCTCGGGAATTTACAACATAGGGATAAGATGAACAATAATGACTTAGTTGAAAAAAACTAGAAAATAGATAAGATGAATTTTTAATTGACTGTTTAAGAGACCCATTTTTATGCTTTTTACTCATCCAAGCATCAGATAGCATAAGTCCTACTACTACACCATAGAGATAGGGTGTCAGACTTACCATATGTTGTAGAATAATATTATATCGAGGATAATGCATAGTTCCTGTAAGATAAAATCCGTACGGCACTAGATCTGTACATTCATGATTTACAATACGGGTAAAGATTAGCACGTGGAAAGCGCTCTCGAAGAGTAAGTACTGCTTCAGATAGCGAACTAATAGAGTTGGCCAGAAAAATCTTGCTGAAGGACCCTTTAAGCCACGAGAAAATTTTAATTCCTGTGGGTACAGCAATAATCATTGTAGCAGCTGTAAAGTAAGCTCGAGTATCTACGTCAAGACCTACAGCATACATGTGGTGCAAGTGTTAATTACTAAAAATTAGTAATCTATTTTTACAAATAGGATTGGATTATATCTTCATCTCAGTTTATTTTTCAACTTCTTATGGGTGAAAATAAAGAATATATATTAGTCCCATTATTCATCTGTTATATTAGAACTACTCTTCAGATTTCGTACTTTGTTTAGTCCGCGCTTTTTTCAAATCAGAGATTTGAAAAATGAGCGCTCTGTTAGATGTTCTTTATCAATTACCATGTTATAAACTTGTTTCCAGTTATCTAGTGTTACGGCTTTCTTCGTTTTAAGAGGGAAAGCGTCAAAATATGAAATGATAGAAGCTAGTCCTACAAATGTATCACAATAATATCGATACATTTCTCCGTTACGTACAATTACTTTTCCATGATTAAATAGATTTTGAATTAGAGTAAGTAGTTCAATAGCATATTTTTGATCTAGAAGATATCGCAGCTGAACACCGGTTTTAGTATTATCCCGTTTAGTAATATTAATATTAAAAGTACCTTCAGCATCTGTAAATCCCCAAGCATCTGTAAGAGTAGGTAGAAATACAGTAGTGATTAGATGAATAGTAGATACTAGATTGAAAATAATAGACTTAGGGTTTTCAAGCTTTAGATTAAGGCACTCAATCCATTTAGCTAGTTGATCAATACGTTTAGGAATAGCTAGATTACCGTTGAAAATTAGGGTTAGAAGTAGTACTCCTTTAAAATCCTCTACAATGTAACGAAAAAAAGTAACTTTACCTGTAGTAAATTTTCGAACAGTACCGAAACCTAGATAATTAGCAATATGATAAAGAATAGCGCTTTCTTTTTGTGTCAGGACAAATCGAGGTCGTCCATTAGAAATAAGAAAAGCACTTAAAAAAAAGCATTGCTTTTTTTTTACTCCTTCGGTAAAACCTACAAACCAAGAAAGCCAAGTATCACAGATAGGATTGGTAAATCCTATCTTTTTATAAAGAGTATGAAAAGATGAAAAATTATGAGTCTGAGATGTTTCGCGTGTAGTCTCTGAAAAATTTCTCTTAGAATTAGAATAATTTTCTGCTGATTCAGTGTAACTATATAGATTTTTACTTGTTAGAATACTATATAGCATATAACTGTTCCAGCATACAGCGAAACTAATTACTCCTACTTCTCAGTAGGAGAGAGCCACCACTTCTTTATTAATACAAAAAGAAGAAAAAAGACTCCATACTAGGAAGCCTAGAATTCCAATACTAAACATAGCATATACCATACCTAGGTATCCAAATACAGGTTTACCTGAAAATGCACTTACAATGTGACTAACCATTCCAAATCCTGGAATAATTAGAATATATACTTCAGGATGACCAAAGAACCAAAAGAGGTGCTGGTATAGAATAGGATCTCCACCCCCTGCGGGGTCATAGAATGACGTATTAAAATTTCTATCTGTTAGTAGCATTGTAATTGCCAAAAAAAATCTTGACTTCCAGACTCACGATCTATGTATATTCTATATACAGAATATACTCAATTTAGAATAATTATTCTAAAAAGGGAAATACTCTTATATTCTAATATAAGTTGAGACTGTATTTTACTATCATAGTTTCTTTACTGTAGATGATCCCAGTTATACAGAATACGATGTTGATTTATCTGTGATTTAATCTCTACAATATGAGCTGTATTTTCTATATGTGTTCCTTGTTCAAAATAACTAAGTACCTTACACCAATCTATAAAATCGAGATATTTAGTTCCTTTTAGTGGATATTTCACTAGATAATTTCGAATGTTTTGATTTGTTTTTAGACTACTAGTTCGTAGTCGATATTGTGGATTTTTACGTTCCGATCGAATTTCCTTGACATTTGTTTCTAGGAATGTTGCAATTTCTTGTATAATGTTAAACATACTAAATCCATAATGTGTCATACGACTTTGAACTAGTTCAAAGCTTAGTGAAAGACGAGGATATTTAGAATTAAGACTGGTTCGTACTTGAAAAGAACCATCTGCTTCAATAAATCCAGATAGCCAACTATCTGATAGTAGTGGTGAGCTATTAAATTCGGGTTTAATATTTAGATTAGTACATTTTTTGTTAAGATATTCAACAAAAAGTACAAATTGAAAATATTTAGGACCACGCATTTTTCCATTAATTAGATGAGTTAGTACAATAAGTCCTTGAAGGTTATTAATTGTTAGGATGTAAGCAGCACTATGTTTTTTCTTACTAATAGTTCCATGCCCAAGTAGTTTTTGTACTACTTGACATAGTGGAAAATCTTTTAGTTGAAAAACAATTTGAACACTAGGATAGTTTAGTTTTCCTTTTGCAGATCGTTCTTGTTTAGGTACAACAATAGTACCATCACCCTCAATAAGACCTGCAAGATAAGAACCAAAAAATGGAGAAAAGCTCATATGAGAAATAGATAGTCCTGGCGCACAGTCGTTGAGGTTTCATAGAAAGTTGAAACTTTCACATGTTACCTGCTGATTGTATATCATCTGTATTAGTGTTTTAAATAGAGATGAGAATAGTTCCCAGCATGTAGCCAGATTTATAGCTGACACAAATTTACCAGCTAGTACTGGTAGTGATAGTAGCAGTAGAATAGCTGTAACGAAAATAGCCCAAACAAAAAGAGGTAGTTTATGTAGTGTTATACCAGGGTTTCGCATGTTTAGTACTGTAGTAATAACTAATAACCTCATATGTTAATATGAGTATGGACTATATTTTCAGCGTATCTAATATATTGTGATACGGTGTCTCACACATAGTCTCTGTGGATCCTACTTGATTAAATAATTATGAAATCTTTGGTTTCCTGCTGATTGTCCAATATTTTTTATTTTACAAAAATCAATTGATTTTTGTTTCAAAAAGCTATAAGAAGTTCCCAGCATACGGTGAAATATTTATATGAACCTTATCTTTTAATGATAGGTAAGGGGAGGAATTGCATATCCCTTACTAATTTAGTACTTATGACATGTAAAACCATGATATGGAATATTCGTATTAATTCGTTTAACAAGAGTTCGTTGATCTGCAGGATAAGATGCATTTTTAAGAAATTTCACCCAGGAAATTTGTGTTGTTTCTTAGTTTCAATATTAATTAGAGTTACAGCAACACTAAAAGGTACTAGTGCTTTATTTTTATTATTAGTAACTCGATCAATATCTAGCATTGTAGCTACTTGCTCTACTGTTATATCAGATTGTTCTGCATTTGGTAGCTCATCAACAGAAAATAGGTATTTATTTAGATAATAAGTACCTTGTTCTAGATGTTTCATAAAAGTAACCTTATGAATACCAAGTGTACATACAAAGTCAATTTGTTTTGTTGATTTGTAGTAACAGATACTACCATCTCGATTATACATAAATAGGGCAGAAGATCCACTAGGATTATTCGAGACTCGAATAGTGTTAAGATCAAATTCTGGTAGAAGAAGAAAGTATTGTTCTAGTACCATTTCAGATCGATAGTCTGAAGAAGGAGTAAAAATAATTTCTAGAATAAATTCACTAATAGGTGATGATTTTAGAAGTGGTAGAAATTTCCCAACAATTCGTGAAGGTACAATTTTTGTAAAGTAATAACTAAGACGAGTCGGTAGATGATTAGCTGATCCTACATATTTACTACCTGAGGGAACATGTGTTCAAATATAGATACCTGAAAAGATATTATTTTGTTTCCCTAGATTACGAAGAATTGCTATTACTTTTTTATGATCTGTTAGGTCTTTAAATACGGTCCATTAAGTAGACTAGAGAGATCTTTATCAGTGATATTAGTACCAAGTAGTCGGTTAATAATTACACTAGTTGATTTCTTACCTGATAGAATAAAAATTTTAGCAATCTCAAAAGCGGTTTCACTAAATTTCCACTTCTTCTTAGGATCTTTATTAGAACTACTCTTATTAGGTCCTGAAGGTTTGTTAGACTCCTTAGTTTGAATATTCTCATTTAGATCTGATGATTTATATACAGCATAAAGTATTATCCAAAAGTTCATAGCTCCCAGCATAGATGAAATACCAGATAGGTGTAGACTAAAAATAGCTAGATCAACTGAACCACCTGAGTGACTTTGTAGACCTGATAGTGGAGGATAACATAAGTAGTTAACGATTATTTTCTCGATTTTTTATAAATAATCGTTAATAACCAATATTCTCATATTGGATTGGACTATGCCATCATTTTCTCCATATTTTCTAATTTAGTAACGGGAAAAAATAGAACATCAGCTAATTTAAGAATTTAGTCAAGCAAGACGAAAAAAAGAAATGTAGATAAACTTAGAAGATGATAAATTACTTCATCTTAAAGTTTTTGTCTAGTCGGATACTTCGAATATTTTGCATAAGATTTGGAATTTCTGTTAGATATTCAAATCCTTTATTTTTAGCGGGCCCAAATTCGATACTCTAGAGCTTTCATTCCTTTCATAGTCTTGAAGTAATAATTACAAATATTTTTAATAGCTTCGGAATTTGTTGTCACTACTGTTATATATGTTTTTTTATCAGTTACTTTAAGATGTAGAATAAAGGCGATAGCCTCTAGAACGATTCTGTCTAGTTTTCAGCCCGTGATTTCAAAGCCATGAACAAGTCGAAGAGGTCCTTTTTTAACAATATAGAAACTACCTTCGGCTTCAGTGAAACCGATAAGCCAGTTTTTACTCATAACAGACACAGCATCTACAAGAGACGATACTTTGTTATTTACTTTATTCCAAGTAGGACTAATATAGTTATTAGGTAGTGTCTGAGACTTTAGATAAGAAATTTTTTTCTCCTTTTCCTCTTTAGAAAGAGTGATGTCATTTATAATTAGAATTGCTTGCTTGAAATTAAAATAGGCGGTATTTACTAGTAAGTAGTGGATACGCATCAAAAATAGGTAGAATATATTGAATAATATGTTGGATATTTCGTACTCGATAGTGAGCAGTATTATCCTTAGCGTTTGTTACAGATACAGAACCAACACCTAGCATTGATTTAATATAGTATAGAAGACGTAGATTATAGTTACTTTGACCAATTTGGAAAGAAAAAGTTCATACTCCTTTTTTAGTCTTAGCAAAATAAAAGGTACCATCTGTAACACCCCATTCTTTAAAATCACTAATGTTCTTATGTTTATTACTTTTAGGAGAAAATGCATTACGTTTAGTCTCTGATGGATTCTCATTAATACCGATAGAAGTTACACTGCTTGTAGAATAGAAAGTTTTACTACTGAATAGAAGTACTTTATAATATACATAATGCAGTACACCTACAATAAGATTACTGAAAGTGATACCGCGCCTTAAAAAAATCGAAGATTGCGCGGTATAATCGTTTTATACAGAATCCAGGCAGATTGTCCCCAAGTTGATGACATTATTACATCATTTGAAAAATACGAGAAGTATTTTGTAATAAAATGAGTATTCATCTCCGAGTAGAGGAGTTTTCCGCATCGAGTAATGTTTAGTTTATTACAAACACTGTTAAGTTGAATAGTAATAAGGGACAGCTTATCTTTAACTGTCCATCCTGTACCAGCTCCTTGTTCTACAAAAGCACTTGCTAGTAGTAGAATTAGTGAAGGAGGTAGTAGCCAAAAGGAGATATTATTTAGTCGTGGGAACGCCATCAATTTATTACTATTATTTTTTGTTTGAAAAATAATGTCTTGATATCTCTATCAAGTTTAGACTATATCATTACCTATCAATCCTTTATTAGGAGTAGATCTTGGGCACTCGTGTCCGGGTTATTGTTTGTGCAACTCACCGATTAGTCGTTGAACTTTCTTAAGTCACTATAAATTATAAATAGACACAGACTTAAGCTTAGCTGCAAATTGTCTTACTAATAAATATCCTTAATATTACTAAGAGATTTTTGCAATTCACCCAATGCTAAATCTATATCTCACGATATAGATGGACTATGGCTATAAGAAAAGAGACCTATACTAACAACAATTTATATGACGCAAATAAAAAATCGGCCCTAATAATTAGAAAGTTTTTGGTCCCAATTGTAATATGTCCGTTTACTATTCATACCTTCTTTTAGAGCTTTTACCTTTTCTCGACCTTCAATGCTCACGATTTAGCATAATATTAACACAACTACAAAAATCCTTATAGGCCTAATAAAAAATCCCGATTTTTTATAGGCGATATTTACTTGAAAATAGAGGAAACTCGTTAAGATAATTAATAAGAACAGATAGTTTAGCTGGACTAGTAATAGCAATAATATAATAATGAATTGTACCATTATGGATACTTGTATTAAGTTTAACTCCGAAAGATTCGGCGATAGATTTTAGAATAGATTCGTAAGACTCTCCGGGTCAATTTTTCGTTGCTCAATACTAAAAAAAAATCGAAGATTTTTTTTAACTCGAACTTCCACACACCCCATCATTTGATTTTTCTCGAACTTTTACATCAAAAGATCCGCGCCAATAAAAAATCGAAGATTTTTTATAGGCGCGCATCAATAAATCCGCGCCCAATAAAATTTCCTTGAAATTTTATAGGGCGCAGCCAAGCATTACTTAGAACAGAACTAGTGTCTTTACCGTACATATTAATATTGCTATTACTAGCAATAGTAATCCAGGAAATTAGCTTATTAAACTGGTGAATTTTTGGTGTACGTAGTAGCCCATTCATAAGATTAACAATCTTAATAAGACCCGCTAGACTGGAAATAGTTAGTACATAAGCATGATTTTCAGCTTTATGTCGAATATTACCCCCTAGTAGTTTTTGTAGTACGAGCACTAGAGGATAATCTCGTTCGTTGAAAGTGATGGCTAGATACGGTATATATCGCTTACCACATGGAGCATGTGTTGTGGTTGGAATTCAAATGTGTCCATCACTAAAAAAAATCGTCGATTTTTTTTAGTCCTGTAAGATAAGCTCCCAGTCGAGAAAGTGAGACAAGTGTTGATAGTAGTCGTAGAAAATTCTTATATTTATAATCTGGTGCACCAATCATAACAGGTAGTAGATAATTACCAAATCCACCAACCATGGCCGGCATACGATTTATTAGACAGTTTCCTGTCAAGTTGGATTATATCTTCATCCTTTACTTATTATATTTTATTATTTAATATCATATATAAATAAAAGATGTCTCGCGTGTAATCTCTGAGTATCCCGTTTGTAAAGTTTATTACAATTGTCTTAGCACAAAAAAATAGTTACTATTTAATAGCTAGTTAAGCTGTAATAAATCGCGGTTTTCTGCTGATTGCCCTATCCTAATATATTTTACGGAATTTAAAGAATATGATTACTTAATTTCCGTTTATTAGGTTACAAGAGGGTTTCCAGCATATAGCGAGATTCGAGTTAGAGAAATCTAACCCGGCTATGCCATATCTTATATAAAGGGGGATTACTATTTAATATAACTTAGTTTCCATTGTTTTCGATATAGAGATTTCGAATTAGGATCACTATTAATACATTTTCTAATAGTAGCTCTGCGAAGCAGCTCCTTTTACTTTTTTAGTAAAAAACATAATACTGCTATATTCCTTAGTTAGTTCTGGATAAAGTACGTTTACGGCTAGAATACGTTTACTATTACGTTGTACTGTGGCATGATCGTGTTCACTACGTGTTACACTAAGAAGAGCGCTCATTTTTCAAATCTCTGATTTGAAAAAAGCGCGGAACTGATCTAGAGTCATACTTTCTGAGTTGTCCATTTCGGTAATAGGATCATAGCTAATTAGAAACCGATTAAGATATAGTTCAGCAGTAGTAGTATATCGTACAATTGTAGATCGATGGATCCCAACATGATCTGCGATATATTGGATACTATCACTCACAAATACTAGTTGTGCCGTTTCAGTATCGTAGATGAATACTTTACTACCTCGAAGCTTTCGGAGATAATCACGCCAATATTGTGACATTGGTTCGTGGTAACCTGTACTACTAGCTACAGGGTCTACATTAAGATTTGGAAGAAGTGTATCCATACAATACTGTTCTAGTTGTACTGCCATGTCACTAGTACTATTCGGTTCCATAATAAGAAGGTGTAAGATTATTAAATCCATATTTATGGAAATATCGAAGTACTCATCGATCTCCTTTATTAAAAATACTAGGCATGAAATAAGAGATAACACGAGCATATAGAGAGATAGAACTACCAATATAACAAGCACCATTATCTGTACTGAAAATATAAACACCTACCGCCTTTTTAGCAATAGCTGCAATACTTTTACGATTATTAAACGGATCTTCAATAACATATTTAGTGTACCGTAAAAAAATCGAAGATTTTTTTAGTGGTGCTTTATTTGGATCTAGATTATTTTTGTTTCCATTACTATTTGTACTATAGTGTTTATTACTGTTTATATTAAATAGTCCTTTATTGTATTTAGTATATTTGGTCATAACCATGAAGAAAATCATAACGAAAGCATGTGCTGTAATGATTACATTATACAGCTGATGATCTCCGTTAAGATACTGCACTCCAGGCGCTGCAAGTTCCATACGAATAAGTACTGAAAATGCTGTTCCAATCATAGCTGCAAATACAGCAAAGATTAGATACAGTGTTCCAATATCTTTAGCGTTTGTGGAATAAAGCCATCGTACCACAGCTCATCACCGTGGCAAGTTCTGTTAACCGTTTCACTTTTACTATCTCTTCTTTATTATAGGGGAATACTTCTGTATTCACTGGAAGAGTTGTAAAGTCTTTTCTCCAATATTGATATTGATATACCTATATATACATATATAGGTATATAGCAAGTTACGGACAAAAGGAGATTCGAACTCCTAAGGAATTTTGTATCTTCCAGACAATTAGCAATCGCCTACACTTCGCCAATAGCGGTTTGTCCCTTAAGTAACCTATATAAAGATAAATATATATGACAGCTTATAAGGATCTTCGATTTTTATAGGATCTTAATAAAGTAAATGAAAACTTTTTCCCTTTTATAGTTACTAAAGTAAACATATTTTGGTTTCTTATACATTTTTATTAATATATTATTTGTATATTATAACAACTCAGCTTAGTTATAGATAGGACAATAAAAAGTAGACCGCTAATTAAAAATCGAAGATTTGGTTTTTATAAAAAATGCGCGGAAAGTTTACAAAAGAGGGTATAACTCAACGGTTAGAGTGTTGTACTTTTAATACAAAAATGTAGGTTCGATTCCTGCTACCCTTATCATCATTAAAAATGAACACAGATTATTAGTAATTTCTATTTTAGTCCTTTTTATACCTTATTTACTATATATTGTAAGCACAAATAACCTAGAAAAAAAAGATCATTTAATTAGTTTATGCACCGTTTTTAGTAAAGAAATTGTACTTTAACAATATTATAAGATATAAAGAAATAGATAAAACGAAACAATATTTTCTAAAAAAAAGTTAAGGTAAAAAGGTAGATATTTTTCGTTTTATCTCTTTCTTTTTTTTCAAGTTAAACTAGATTTGTAAAACTATAGGCTTATATATCCCGAATCTAGGATGGGTTGACTCGAACAACCATTTTCGCTCCCAAACAACGAAGTCTTTCCCTTAGACGACATCCCATTATATCTTAAGATTTTTGGATATAGAAAAAAATTATATACCTACTCTTATACAAAGCAAAAATTAGCTTAGATAAACCAAAAAAGAGAAAATTAGTTGCTCCACTGCCAATAAAATCAGAGATTTTTATTGGCCCTTCGTATCTTAAAGTTTACATAGTTATAAGATAGCCTTATATTATAGTACTAGAATATTTCTATATTAATTCTCCCAGTTATATGTTTCGTTTTGGTTGTTATAAAAAGAAAAACAAATAATCTTTCAGTTTACTCGTACTATAAAAATCTTCGATTTTTAAAGTGTAACACTGGGTTTTCAAGCATTTTTGTTTTTTTCAGGTCTATTTATTATCAATATTGCCGACTACTAGAATCGAACTAGTGTCAAGTAATTACAAGTTACCTATTCTACCACTAAACTAAGTCGACATATTTAAAGGGGATTTTTTCTTTGATAACGCCAATTAAAACCAAAGATTTTTAATTGGGCTCCTTTTATAATCTGTAAAATTGTAAGAGTAGAAATAAAAAAGAACGCCTTCTTCATTATTAGAATCCTAAATAATAAATTATACTGTAATAGTCTATAAGTTTTCTATCCTATTTATAGAGAAAATGATCTGATCTCTAGGAGAATCGAACTCCTATTAGTAAAATGAAGATCTACGGTTTTACCTTTAAACTAAGAGACCTATACCTATATATTATTGATATTTGCTATTTTCTTTCTTAAAAAAATAATGATTAAAAACAATTCCAGTTTTATAACTATATATTACTACCGTGTAATATATCTAATCTTTATATATATATAATACAATATTATTAACACATATTTCTTAATACACCTTTTACAGAACAGAATTAAATTGTAGAGTACATTCCAGGATTCGAACACTGGTCTAGCAGGACATGAGTCTGCTGTGCTACCTTTACACTAAAGTACTTATATATAAAACCACATCCTATACAATAATAAAATTAAAAAAAAGAAAAAAAAAAAAGAATAGTAAGAACTCCCTCTATCCAGCTGCACAAAGCATTTACAAAAATCTTTGAAAAAAGAAAAGTTCATTTTTCTTGTTTTCCTGGGAAAATTTGACAACTTAATTAGACCTGTAAAAATTCTAAATAATAAAGAGACAAAATTTGTTAGAAATGGCAAATTTCCCAACTCTTTTCTCTATTTAAGAAAAGGGGGGTATAAGTTGTATATAGTAGTGATGATACTGAAACGTGCAGAGTATCTAGTGCTACATTAGGGAAAATACCTAGTAGAATTGTCATAATTAGTAGAGGTAGAAGTAGCATAAACTCTCGTCGATTAACATCTGTTGTATAACTTAGATATTTACTATAACTACCGAAAGTAATACGGTTATATAGCCAAATACTATAAGCAGCACTTAGTACAATACCAGTACTTCCTAGAATTGCAGTTACAGGATTATGTTGGAATGTTCCTGTAAGTGCAAGGAACTCTCCAATCCAGTTCCCACTTAGAGGAACTGCAGCATTGAAGATAGTAAACAGGAAGAATAGAATAGCAAATACAGGCATATAAATAACTATACCTCGGTAATATCGAATAGTTCTTGTATGATATCGATCATATAGTACACCACCAACTAGAATAAATAGAGCAGGACTAACAAAAGCATGGGCAATAGATAGAATAATAGCACCTTCAATACCCTGGATAGTGTTTGAGAATAGTCCTAGAACAACTACTCCCATGTGTGCTACGCTAGAATATGCAACAAGAGCTTTAAAGTCAGTTTGACGTAGTGTAACTAGAGATGAGTAAATAATCGTAATTACAGCAACAGTTTGAACTAGAGGAGAGAAATAGTAACTGGCATCAGGTAGAAATTGTAGTATAATTCTCATATAACCGTAAGTTGCTAGTTTAAGAATTAGTCCAGCTAGAATAACACTACCAGCAAGAGGAGCTTCAGCATGGGCACGGTACAGCCAAATATGGCCTGGAATTATAGGTGTTTTAATCGCCATACTGATAAAAATTGCAAGCCATAGTAGCTTTTGTGATTCTAGATTAATTTCAGATAGTGAAATTACTTGGAAATCCGTTGAGCCTACATTATAATAAATAACTAGAAAAGCTAGAAGCATAAATAGAGATCCAAATAGTGTATAAAGGAATAGTAGAAATGCAGCACGTACTCGCGTCGCGCTACCACCCCAAATACCAACAATTAGAAATAGAGGAATTAGCACACTTTCAAAGAATACATAAAATAGTAGAATATCTAGTACAACAAATACGGCGATAAGTATTGTTTCTAGTACTAGAAAACACATTAGGAAGTATTTTAGAGACTCTTTAATATTATCCCAGTTACTTAGAATACAAATTGGTGTAATAAATGTTGTTAGCAGTACAAAATATAGAGAAATACCATCTACACCGATAAAAAATCGAAGATTTTTTATGTGCAGGTGACAAAAGTTTACTTGATTAAATTCCTGCGTAAATTGATATTCACCAGTACTTGAATCGAATTCACCCCATAGAATGATACTTACAATAAAATTGATTAGAGAAGTTCCTAGTGCTACCCGTTTCATTTGAGATTCTGACTGAACAGTGTTTCCTTGCATAGGTGCCAGCATTAGTGCACCAACAATTGGAATAACTAGTAGTAGTGTTAGCATTATGATTTTGTAGATGAAAAAATGTCCTTAGTATTTTTTCTTATTCTAGTAGAGCTAATCCTTTTAAAGATCCAAGATTTACGTTACATAGAAAATAATTATTCAATTTTACTATAACTCGAAAAAATCCATTCTGCACTTTTAGAATAAGTATTCTTATATAATATAAAAATAGACTTAAAAATAATAGAATGTTTTACTATTCTAATAAAAATATCCCAAAAATCTCACGAAAAAATCGTCGATTTTTTATTGCGAGATTTTTAAAAGCGCCTTTAAAATGCCCTTAAAAATCTCCTATTTTGTTTTTTTTTATTATAAAAAAAGCGACTGATTTATTTTTCGGCTAGTTTTACAATGTTAAAATACCCAGTATGAAAACGTACACATATTTACTACCCTCTGGCAAAATAAGAAGAGATAAATAACAAAGATGAACCACAATAAATAAAGTAGAATATGACACTTATTGTTGCAATGTGACAGTATACACATTTTTTAGGTATAACATTCTGAAAAATGGTTATTAAAAATGCGGAAATAACTAAGTAAATGTTACAAAAATAATTAAATATTATTTATAACCATTAAACAATTAAAAAGGGGGATTTAGTAATATCAGTGGATTAATAGAAGATCGTTTATCTGTGAAATATAGAGCACCACTACCGAATTCATATACAAAACCGATAGTTAGAACAAGGAAGAAGATAACGAATACCCAGAAACCATAACTACCTGTCTCATAGAGACTTACGGAATATGGAAAAACAAGGACCAGCTCTAGATCAAATACTAGAAAAAGAATTCCAACAAGATAAAACTGAATTTGGAAAGGATTTCGTGTTTGCCCGTATACTACTGAGAAACCACATTCATAAGGCGTTACTTTTTCTGAATCTGGACGATGTACTGCTAGTAGTAGATTAGCAAATAGTAGGATTAGTGTTAGAATTGGAACAAAGAGAAAAAATAGTGTAATTGTGTTCATTAGTAGTAGAATAGTGATAGAGCTAGAAGATGGCAGCTATTTAGTAGGATTGATGGTTGTAGTACAAATAGTGTCATAATCATAGTTAGACTAGCAATTAGTAGACTATGTACATTTGTAATTGTAGATACTTTTACAGTATTATTCTGTGAATTAATTGTATTGTATAGAGTGTTAGCTGTAGAATCTGTATTATCGGAGTTAACTAGAGAAAAGCCTCCGGCCGAACTATCAAAATAAATTACACGGATAATTTTTAGGTAGTAGGATGCACTAATAACACTTACCACGATTGCAATAATAGATAGAAAATAGTATCCACCATGAGTACTTGAATATAGAACCATTTGTTTAGCGAAGAACCCAATTAGAGGAGGAATACCTGCCATAGAAAATAGACAAATAGCCAGACTTAGTCCTAGTAGAGGATTTTCTTTAAATTGTCCTTTAAGTTGGTCAATAAATTGGATATCTGTAGTATTTGCAGATAGTTTTGTAAAATTAGTTAGATATGATTTACTTGTACTCATCACGTAACCAAATCCAAGAAGAACAAGAAAGGTATTTACATTTGTAAGTGAGTATTGAATTAGATAGAATAGGAAAGATTCAATAGATTCCTCAGTATTAATAGCAAGAGCTAGTAGAATAAATCCTACATGACTAATCGTACTGTAAGCTAGTAGTCGTTTGATTCGGTATTGACTAAGACCCACTACAGTTCCAATGATTAGACTAAGAATGCTGGCAGTTAGTAGTAGGTTTTTCCAAATGTTAATAGCTCCCAGGATTACACTTAGTGATTCAAAACTACCCTCTAGACCTGCTTGTAGTTCTAGAATAAAAACAAAAATAGAAATTTTTGGCATTGTTGTTAGCCATGATGTTACAATAGTTGGTACACCATCATATACATCTGGAGCCCAATTATGTAGTGGTGCTGCAGCTACTTTAAATAGGAACCCAATACCAATTAGTAGCAGACCACATGTTACACCACCGGATACATTATAAGGTACTGATGTACTATTTTCTAGGATAGTATCAGATCCCGTTACTTGTACTAGACTATAAATACTTTCAAATTGGGTTAGTCCAGTATAACTATAAATTACAGCAGTACCTAGTAGAATTAGAGCTGATGAAAGACCACCTAGTAGAAAATACTTAAGACCAGCACTAGTTGCTGATTCAGAATCTCGATAAAGTGTTGCTAGGATATATACAGCAAAACTTTGTAGTTCAATGCTTAGATACATACTTACTAGATCTGAGCTACTTAGTAGTAGAGTAGCACCCATAGATGTAAATAGAATCATTAGTGAATATTCACTAATTGTAGGGACCACTGAAGATGTAGTTCCTGAATATACACTTGTCTTTTCTGTAATAGCACCCCATCCTAGTAGAAGAAGGGCTCCTATAAATAGAACAAATGTTTCAACAGATAGTGATACTGTAGTTACATGAAATAGACCACTGTAGATACCTACTCCGGAAGCTAGTGACTCAACATGTAGACCATTAAAAGCCAGTAGAGCAGAATAGATTAGAACTACAGAAGTAATTCGATTAAATAGACTAGGGGTAATTTGGTAGGAGAAAACAGGAATGGCTACTAGTAGAGAAATTAGACCAATTGAAAGCATTACCTTACTAGCAGTACAGGGCAAATTTATTTGCTTTATATACTAGTATTCGGAATCGAACCGAAAATGTGAGAGTGGAAGTCCCAAGTTTTACCATTAAACTACACTAGCCTATTACTATTTTTATTTGCTGTTATCTATATTTAACACTTCTACGTACAATATACGTATACCTATATGTATTATAGAAAATAAGTAAAAAACATTGTATTTTCCATTTTCGAATCTTTTCTTTTAAAAATATAGTCCTTCAAATCATAAGTAAAACATTGAAAAAATAGAATAGTTCTTTAAAAGAAAAATTCTTTTAGCATTTCTATGAAAGTTACGTTTAAAAATCGGTCGATTTTTTATTGCGACCGATTTTTTAACTGGCGAATACCGAAAAACGACTGTGCGTTAATTAAGTTCATATAAAAAATTACTTAACTATTTTTCGTATTATTATTTCTGTTTCGAGATGATGCTCTTTTTTGTAGGTCTCCAAAAAAGAAATGGGAGAAGAATTGAAATGATAGGCCTAAAAAATCTCACGCCCTAGAAAAAATCGACGATTTTTTCGTGAGATTTTTTAAGTGAAGATAATATTATAAGAATGTAAAAAGGGGCTTTATGATCGTTGACAAATTCACACTTTTACAGTGAAAGCACCTAGTTCATTTTTGGTAATAAATTTACTATAATCAATAAATTGTGCAGATTTAGTAGTGTTATCGTTCGAGCTAGTTCGAAAGGTTCCGATTACACAAGATTTCACGGTTACTCGTGGTACTACTGTTTCTGTTACAAGCCGCCCTGAAATTAGTACTTTAATACCACAAATATGTGATGGTAGGTCTGTTTTGTGTAGACTAGGATTTGTTAGAATAGACTCGTGGAATTTAAGGAAAGTGTTACTTGATGCATTATGTGCTAGATATTGACTAAAAATACTACTATTAAGATAAGGATAGTATAGCCTAATAGCATTAAAATTTACTTCTTTTTGAAATAGTTGAGCAAGTGTTACACTAAGTACGGAAAGAGCTTTTCTAAATTTTTCTCGCTCATTAAATGTGAATTCAGGATTATTCGAAGAAATATAATAAAATAGTTGAACAGTTACTTTACTATTTGTATGATTGAAAGTTGGTTTACTAATAAGATATTTTCTAATTAGTTTTCCTGAAAATCTTGTGTCAACTTTCCCATTTTCACTTATATTTGATATTGCTACAAAATAAGCATTAATAAGACTAGTAGCGTTATTATTAAAGGAATTATGACCTACTTTTCGCCCTAGAGATTGCTTATTAAAACTGTAACCGATCGAGACATTGCTGATTACACTAGTATTATAAAAAAATCCATTAGGAATTGTTGGTAGAATTACGTTCATAAATATATTTTTTATAAAAGGAGAATGCTTAATATAAAATGAATAGCTAATCTTAAGTAATTACTTACTATTATATATTACCACTTTATAAGCCCGAATAAGATAACGGTACAATACCCAGATAGGATGAATAATCGATTTTTCCTATATTTACAAAACCATTTAGCTATACATAGCTTATTATTATTTAGTTAGGCACTAGAAAGAATCGAACTTTCGTTAAACGTATTAACAGTACGCCACATTACCACTATGTTATAGTGCCAGCAAAGGTCACCCCCGCGCGGAAAAGAAACAAGATATAAAAGTGAAAAAACTAGGTGCCAAGAAAAATCTCACGAAAAAATCGTCGATTTTTTTCTTGCGTTCTTTTTTTACATAAATAACATTCCATATTATGGTCGATACCTATATTTTATATAGTTTCTAGAACATGGCTAAATACTTATCCGCGCCAAGAAAAAATCGAAGATGGCACGGCAAGGAAAAGTCACAAAGGCTGTAATTATTACAGCCTTTACTAAAAATATAGTCTTAAGCCCAGACATCTCTTTCCACTGAATGTTTGAGTGTTTAAAAGGGGCCAAGAAAAAATCTTCGATTTTTTTCCCTTTTATTTATAAAAACTCGATCTTGACCTAGCCACATAAATTATATGTACAATATACTCTATTACTTATAGAAAGTAAAATAGGATCGCTTTGCAGAGAATGAGAAGGATGAAAAACAACTATAGTAAAATACTTATTTCAGACTGTAGAGACTTGAACTCTAGACTCTCACTCCCAAAGTGAGCACCCTGAACCATTAGGCCATCAGTCTGTTATGCTACTTTAGTTTCAGGTGTCTTATATTGTATTGATAATACTAAAAGAGAATTCTTTTAATCTGCGCATTTTTTTTTTAATGATTTTTATTAGCGCGTTATTTTTTAAGCCTCCGGTCCCTTTTATACTTTATATTAAAGAGAAAACTAAATAAAAGTAGATTTCAAAAAGTACAAAAATTTACGCCCATTTTGCATTGGATTTTTAATGCGTTTTCTGTTAAGTTAAAATTAGCCCATATTTGTATATTGGATATACTTTCCCTGCTCAAGTTATTACGTTGAAGGATCAAGTCGACAATAAAGTTTTTATAAATTAAAGGTAAGGCGCTTTTGCGAAACCAAAACAATGTGATACGATTAAGTAAATCAATAAATTAGTAGTGCTAAACTGAATATATTACTATACGTACATTCGCACCCTATAGTGACCTGTTAGTTACTGCCAAGAAAATCTTGGATTTGGAATTCCAAGATTTTCTTGGACCCACTTTCTTCCTACAGGAGTAGGAGATAAATAGTCAGTAAAAAACGGGTTACACAAGAAGTAGTCTACTTCTTATTTCTTGTAATCTAATAAGGTGTGCTTCGTGCTTAAGATGCTTTCAGCACTTATCTGTCATGATTGTGGCTACCCTACGGTGCTATTAAAATTAACAATAGGTACACCATGGAATCATCCCCAGCGGTCCTTTCGTACTAACCGGAGGTCCTTAATTGATTACTTTTTCCTTCAGAAGATAGGGACCATACTGACTTCATGGTCTAACAATATTTTCTTTGTATCATCTCCTTTATGGTTAGATTAAATAATGGTATACCACAAAGGAATAATTCAATAAATTATTTTTAATTAACAGATTCGATTTTCTTGTTTAGGAAAAGTTTTCCATTATAAACTTGATTAAACTTACGAATACGTTTGAAGTGTGTCATACTAATATTATATTTAGATAGACATTCTTTAACACTATTTTCTACAACTAGTAGATTTAGAGTTGTAGCATCATATACCCATACTTTCTATTTTTTTGTATCTCCTTTAGTCTTAAAAGTACTAACAGGATACTTTACTGTAGTATTGTGTGGTAGTACTGTTTTTGAGAATACAAAAAGATTATTCCAAACTTTATTAGATTCAAGAAAACCTCGTAGAGTATTATATTCAATAGGATATTTAACTCCATTAGCATCTTCTACACCACTAGATTTTTCATTCCGAAAACTAGTTTAACAGTGCCTTTCGGCGAAATTACTTTTCCCTGATCAATCTGATATACGTAGATTGGAGTACTAATTTCTTCTCGAACATTTTCAGGCGGAGTAGCACTACCAATATGTACAGTTAGGTTCACATTATATGTTGGATAAAGAAGCATCCAAAATTGTTCTGATGCTTCTACAGTAACTCGTTCAAGTCCGGTACTTCATCTAGTGTGATTAGCATAAAGTCTTTAATACCATATTTACAAATATCTTTAGCTAGTGCTTTAGTAACTTTGTTACTTTTACTATTGCAAGAATCAGAGGTGATCTTTTCTGATAGATAATCCGGAAGTCGGCTATTATAACCAAAAAATTTAACGGTTGATCCAACATAAAAATAACCAGTACCCAAAAAATCTAGACAGATTTTTTCGATTTTTTTTAGCTTTAGATAGATCTTCAGCTAGATCAAATACATTTACTTTGGTGTCGTGGTTATAACTAACAATAAGATTATGAATTCGATTTAGTAGTGACTTAAAAAAAATAGGATATTTCATAAATTGATTATAATTTGTTACATTAAAATATGCATTATCTCGTGAAAATTTTCCACGATTTAGAATTCGAATTAGTGATGTTTTCATTATAGTAGAAATATAGTCTTAAGTTATTTATGCTTAGCTTTTATTAAATACATCGAGTAAAAATCTGGGTGGCAGATTTTGATTTAACTGCTTTAGATAAATATTAAGTAACTTCTTTTTTTATGAACACAAGATTTATTGAAATAGGATACAAAGTAAAATTTTCTTTGTTATTGTAATATTTTGGAATATTACCTTTAATTATTTCTAATTTGTTTGGACTATATCTTGTCTAAACTTTCATTTAGATGGAAACAAGTAGTCTCTGAAGAAAGATTTTTTTTTAATATGACTCTACATCCCCCGTCGGGGAGTAGGAAAATCTTATTTCCTGCGGATTGCCCAATCTTTTAGATTTTCACTTTATTTTAGTACTAAAAGCTATAAGGATATTTCCGCATTTAGTTTCCTTACGACGCAAGTCGTATCTTCTGAAGTTTATATATTGCAAAGCTGCATAAAATATTCGATTTAAATTGCAAGTAGTAAATTGTAATTAGCGTTATGTGCAGTGTTAAGATTCAATCTATATTCTATTTACGTCGTATTGAACCCACAGATTATTATATTATACAATATTTAACTTGTATACTCTTACTATTTCTAGTAAGCTTAGACTATGTCATCTACTTTAAAAAAGCGTATTAAAAATCGACGATCTTTTAAGTAGTAGGGCGCTCGTGTCCGGATTATTGTTAGTGTAACTCACCGATTAGTCGTTGAACTTCCTTAAATCGAATTTTCAATTAGAGAAAAAGCACACTGATTTAAGTTTAGCTGCAAATTATCTGCGCCGTAGATTTTTGGGGTAGGCAGAAGTCTTTGCAATTCACCCTATTATTCAATCTATTTTAATAGAAGGGAGCTTGGGTAATTTACTCGCGTACCTCTTTAATCAGCGAACAGCTGAACCCTTCCAAGCTACTACACCTGGAGGATGAGATGAGTCGACCATTTTTCCTCTTCATAATATCATTAGAATGCAATGATCTAATTAAAAGGGGAATTAAGTGTTCCGCCTCCTTGATGAAGAGTGTAAGTTGTTTATACTTACACTATTAGTTACCTACTAGATTAGACTATATCATCAATTATACTAAATTTTTCGTGGTAGTTTATATAGCATACTTGCAATAAGATGTGGTTTAATAAGTTCATGAAGCTTATTTGCATCACTTGTTGTAAATTGAACCACAAACTTATCTTTATGTTTTACTACTTTACTTTTAAATCCGCTTCTCATTTAGCTCTTTACTTAGCATTTCATTTTCTTTAAGACTAAAGCCTTGAGTATGTAGAGTTAGTACACGTCTGATTTTTTTGCCCTGCAAAAAAATCACTCGATGAAGGCTACCATTACCCAGTATGCAAGTCCTACTTCATCTAGATAGTTAGTAATAATTCCAGGTTTAATAGATTTTTTAACCATAGAACCAGACACATCATAGAATAGATCCCAAATAACAGAAAAGGATTTAGGAGTAAATGTTTTAAACCGCCGCACTCTTACTATTTCCTAGCCGCGAAAGCGGCAGGTCCGTGTTTTCGGATTCCAGGCTCAACCATAAAACAATATTCTTTGCATTCTTTAAATAGATGAAATAGAAACTCTTTTTGATCGTTCAAATTTTACTAGGGCTTCACGACTAATACGATACATAGAAGCATCACTTAGAACCATACCTAGAATAAGTTGAAACAGTTTAGCATTGATCATAGGAAGATTCTTTTTCCATTCTTGCCAGTGTTTAGAATTAAGATGAAAACCATCTCGAGTATTAGTAATTTTTTTCACTAGTAAACTCTTATTAAATGTCGCCAGTATGCCAAATGCTTGGTATACACTAGCTAGTGAACAAAGCTGAATATCTAAAAATAAAGATGTTTTCAGTTACTATATAAACAAATTAGTATAATTGTCGGGAGCTCGTGGAAGGATTATTGTTGGTATAACTCACCTTCTAGTCGTTGAACCTTTCTACAACAATTTTTAAACGAAGAAAAATACCATAATAGACTTGGCTGCGGGTTGTATTCTAATTTTTCTATTATTAGTATAGTTTCCCGCAATTCCCCCGATTTATTCTCGACTGTGACTCCAATTTTTTATTTAATCGAGGTGTCAAACCGTTTGGACAATGTGAACTCTCGCAAACGATAAACCTGTTCATTTTATATTATCGATAATACGTTTATTATTATCTTCTATGCATTTCTGCGTAGTTTAGACTATGTCATCATTTAATATTTAGATTAAAAAAAAAGGGGGATATAATTTCATTATTGTAGTCGAAGTTTCTATTTCATACTTTCTACTATATATTTATCCGTAATTTCTAGAAAAATTGGATAACTTCGTGCGGGAAGATTAATTACTGGTTTACCTTTATTAGTACCCCTTCGATTTTTTGAACATCCAGTTTATAAAGTGTGTTAAGTGAAGAACATAGCTTGTTCACTTCATTAACAGAAAACCCTTATGTGTGAAACTGAATACCATATGAATGACTACCATTTATACCACCATCATCTATAAACCACCGAGCTATAGCTCTTTTTTTTCATTTTTGAATAAAGATCATCATGAAGCACCTTTTTACCGTTTTTGCTGGGTGTTAGAATATAAGCTTTAAATTCTTCGAATACACTTAGAGCGTAGTCTTTATTTTGTGCGCTGGCGCGACCTCCATTCAAACTTTAGAAGGGCCAAGAAAAAATCTTCGATTTTTTATAGGCGCGCCTCAATACGAACATCTTCTAGTAGATGTCCAATAGCACTTTCTTTTTGTGAAGGTGTTAGACCTGTGAGTGTATTTTTATACTCTCTAATCAGCTTAGAATTGGGGCTTAGTTTTTTTTTCTCTCTAGTTTATATTTAATAGCTAGTAGAGTATCTCGTGTAATTATGGTATTCATTAATACTAAAAATTTCTATGGATTATTCCTTTTTTTTAATCGTTATCTTTATTAAATGTCGGGCACTCGTGGAGAAATTATTGCTAGTGTTGCTCATTCTCTAGTCGTTGAACGTTCTATTATACAATAATACACTTATAATAGCTTCGCTGCAAATTGTCTTTTATATCTAAAATAGAAATTTCGTTAAGATATTCTTGCAATTCACCCGATTTTTTTCTGTACCGATATGATCAAGTACAGAATGGGACAACAGTTTAGTTTATCCCTAGCGTAACTTTTATTTCTTGAGCGATGACCATTCCATTATGAATCACCGGATCACTATATCCTACTTGCGTATCTGATCGACCTATCAGTCTTTCAGTCAAGCATGCTTATACTATTACGCTTTATTAGACTTAACATAGTCCATTGGTTTCTGACCAATACATGCATACCTTTGAAGGCCTCTGATATTTTATTAGAGGCTACCGTCCCAGTCAAACTGACCACCAGATAATGTCTCTACTTATCAACCTACAAGGGAATCGGTATATTTTTTATTTATCAAAAGATATCATTTTTTGCCTCCGATTAAAAATTTACAAGAGCCCTCGATCTGAATAGACCTCGCAAATTTTCAATCTTTCAGAAGTGCTATCTTATAAAAGTTAGAGACTGGCATATCCCTGATTTCACTTTCTGAAAATGAAAATCTAGATGCACCCTTATGTTTAGTAAAAAAATCTTTCAATCAAACAACCTAGAAGTTACAAGGTAGGTCCTATTATTTGTTAAATAATAGGAGAAAAGAAAAAAGGAAATGACGAAAAACCAAAAAAGTAATTCCGTATTTCTTTTGCAAAAGAAATATCTATGCTCACTACTTTGCCAAGGGTCCCCTAAGGGTCCCATATAATGAGGATAGATGCAACCCAGTAAAAAATCGAAAACAGGCCTTCAAAAAGAGGAACAAAGAGAAGAAGATTTGCAAAAAGCTGAGAGAGCAACTCTTTTTTCTTTACGGAAAATCTCCAAAAAATCTGATATTAATAAATTAGTTTCTTTTTTAGGTTAATCAAGGTATTTCACTGACGTATTTAATACTCCCTTGTATACTACATTTAACTAAAAAAGGAACAATATCAAGTTACAGTAAAGCTGCATAGGGTCTGTTGAGATAGGTCGGATCCTCACGGATCTTTCCCCCTCCTAGAACTGTACGTGCGACTTTCATCGCATACAGCTCAAACATTTCAATAATCAAAACTTATTTTCTAAGGGGCCCCTGTATTATAGTATAGTTTTGATTTTCGATAACGATTCATCATCGATTTACTTTTTTCCATCATTTCACGTCCGCGCTTTTTTAAAATCAGAGATTTGAAAAATGAGCGCTCAGTTTTATGAAGACCTTCTTTTTTTATATCAATAAGTTTTTTCCAGTCTAGATAATCCTGTTGTTTTAGTGTTTTTAGTGGATGCCTTCGGCGTCCGTTACTCTTCCTAGCGGAGCAAATCATTTGTAACATATCGACTAACCGATCGGCTATTAAGAGTTTCTGACATAGATGTTGTATCAAACTTAGGCTTTACATAACCTGATTCTAGAAAGTTTTTAATCGCTTCAAGAATAATAACATCATGGTTACTTTGAGCAATCTCTAGTGTAGGATTAGCAGCAATGTATTTGCTATTGCGACTAATCTGTTCCGCGAGTCGAAATTGAAATGATCCGAAAAAATCGAAGATTTTTAAAAAGCACCCGTCAATAAATCCTTGTACCCAGTCAGGACGTAGTTTAATGGAATCACGAATAGCATTTAGGTAATCCCATCGCTCTATTTTTGGTCGAGCGTTATTCATACCTTGTTTAATATCAAACAGAAGTTGTTTACCGAAAAAATCTTCGATTTTTTATAGGCGCGTTTGATAATGTCCTTTGTTCGAAAGTAGGTCCGCTGCTTTACTCCAATCTTTATAATCAAGAGCTTTGCTTGTTTGTAGTGGGTACTGTTCAAAATGAGGAAGAATTTGTTCACGAATCGATACCAGATCTTGTACTTGATATTTGAGAGTTCCTGTACTTCGATTATCGATATGTACTTTTCCTGCTTTAAAATAATCAACTAGATCATGTAGTACTTCTTCGCTACTAGCTAGCTGTGTGACTTTGTACTGAAGACCAACTTTTAGTTTGTCACTAGCTGTTGTTATATTAATACCGAAAGAACCTTCAGCATCTGTAAATCCTGTTACATACCACGGATTTAGTTTAGAAAAACCACATAAAAAATCAGATTTTTTTAGTCGTGATTTAGACAGGATACTACGAGAATAGTCTCGTAGTGCTTCTTCATGAAGAGTATCTTCTACATAATCCTTCTCATAAATGATAGAATCATAAGCAGTATCAATTTGTGAAAATGGATCACTCATAGTGATCAAATTCTCAATAAGATTAAAAAGAAAAAATTGTAACTATAATAAAAAAAGAAAAACTATGTTAATACTATTACTTTCAAGCTCTATCGTAGATTAGGGTGTTAGCCTGTTACGATATTTTTTCAATATTTTAGTTACTAACTATACGGGTACTTTACAATATAATAGTATATTGTGTAACGCCGAAGGCTCCCTGATATACAATACATCAGTATAAATTAAATAACGAATTTCACGGCCTAGAAAAAATCGAAGATTTTTTGAAAAAATCGAAGGGGCTGCAAATTAGCGAAAATAAGTTTAGTTTATAAAATAGTAAGGGACTTTACATAGATTTTGAAATGCCTGCTCTAAGTCTGCATCCTTTCGGATTAGCCTCAATAATTGGCCTATATCTACCATTACAGTAAATCATTCGCTTTTTAGAGCATCCTTTACCCACTAGTAGTTATTTTATTTTCCAACAAAACCTCTATTAATAAATAATAGATACTATTGGGCTTACCAAGTTTCTATTATAGCACCTTTATGTTATCCTTAGAACCCCACTATACGTAGGTTGAAATTAGATCCATAAAGTAAAGTACGGGAACACTTTACTACATTCAACTATCGACTTCCTAATTTTTTCTGCGTAGGACTCTCAAGGAGAGAAAAAGTCGTCAGTTCTACGCTTCCAACGTGGGTTCACTTATGTTGTTCATAGATAACTAGCTCACCATCTTTTAATAATATAACTATAAAACTAATAGATGGATTTAGGTGGGCTTCACACTAAAATATTACTACTGTAGCATGCCACTTGAGCTCAAATAATGGATTATCAGGAGGGTTTTCACCTCATTACTATAATAGACTTCTTGTCGCACTCCCGTCTAACTGAAGATAAACCGCATCTGCACGGCTAATTCAATTTCACTGAGATGCTTGTGGAGACAGCAGGGCCACGTTACCTCATTCATGCCGGACCACATTTAATGGCCAAGGAATTTCGCTACTTTCAGATCCTTATAGTTAAGACCGCCATTTACCACGGGATCAGTTAGTGACTCGATTCATATAGTAAAATTTACAACATAAAAAGATCACCTTCTTTATACTACATGGCATTGGGCAGAGTTCACAACTTATACAAGTACTATTCGTCTTAGCAAATTGCTGTGTTTTTGGTAAACAGTCGCAGCCCTCGATTTTGTGACACTCAAGACGGCCGAAAAATCGTAGAATTTTTGGTTTTAAATCTTCGATTTTTATTGGCATCCTGGTTACCCTTATCGCCTAACTTACGGGCACAATTTGCCGAGTTCCTTCACAAGCATTATCTCTACGCCTTAGTATTCTCTACCTACGAACCTGTGTCGGTTTAGGGTACGGATTCACTAATAGTGACACTTATTTTTCTAGATCGCTTCCACGTTTATTTATCTTATAGTCGATCTCCGATAAAACTAATAAGGTAGAGCGTGGATTATTTAGGATATTTCAGTGTAATTTATATATTCTCTCATCAGATATAGGCAGTCGCCCATAACCCTAAGAGTCCGTATAACTCATGGCAGATTAACTTCTCCATGAAACCCTTTCGTATTCGGCGAGGAGTGTTATAACTCCTTTCTACGTTACTCATGTCAGCATTTTCTCTTCAGTATTGTCCAGTAAATGAAACATTTTCCTTCAATCAAGTACTGAGTGTTCTGCTACCCTTATATTAACATATACTATTAAGCTAATATAGTCACGGTGTAGGTATATTGTCTAAGACCCGAAAATTTTCGACGCTTCTCTCCACGGCCCGGCATAGAAAAAATCGAAGATTTTTTGGGGTAATCGAAAAATAGACCACTGAGTTGTTACACTATCATTAAAAGATGGCTCAAATTGCTCTATAGTTTTCACTATAGTTTAGACTATACCTTCAACTCTATATTTACCTTAGATCTTATTGTTAAAATTGATCATATTTAATAATGTAAAACAAGGGGGATTATTTCTTTTTTATTACTTTTAGAAATGTTGCTTTATCTACTTTTCGTTTCGCTCTAAATTTTTTTGATTAATCAAAAAAATTAACACGATTCATGTCATAAACTAGATTCACTACTTTTTCTAGATCTTCCTTTGATTTAATTCCTTTACTTTGGATAATATCCCATACTTTAAGGATTGGTTCAACATAGAACTGCTTAACAGTGTTAAGATGAATTGAACTTAGCAGAGGTAGAATCTTTTGTAGTAGATCCTTATAACTATGAATTCGATATACACAAGCTTCTTTATTAGTGTATTTTTTTACTTCTCCACACCCAAAATAATCCATTAGTGAAACTAGAACACTATAGTCATCAGTAGATTGAGTAACTTGGAAAAAGCTAGTAACTCGAAAACTTGATGTTGTAAAATTGAAGCCAAAACTTCCTAAAAAAAATCTATGATTTTTTTAAGCCGTCGATAAGACCAGCAAGAAAGTCGGCTGTAATATTTGTACTGATTTTTGGTGAAAAATCTAGCATTAGAGAACAAGTAGTTTCTACATTAGATAGCTCGATATTAAGTTGAGTATGGATACTCTTTAGAATAGTATCTATAATTAGATTATAAGATTCGACACTACGAGTGGAAGTATTATTCATAAAGTAGCATACATTTAGAATTTCTAGGAAACCCTTAACTGTATGATGTGTATTATCTTTCATTGCAAGAACTACGCTACGGAAGATTAGATAGGAAAGAAATTTGTTTCGTATTAGAGGATATTTATCAAAATGAGGAAGGATTACAGTAAGAATCTCTTTTATAGAGGTGACTACGATACTAACACTAAAAAAAAATCTTCGATTTTTTTTAACTCGGTTAATTACAAGTCGTCCAACACCTAGATAAGTGTGTAGACTCTTTATCATGTCCAGATCATAGATACTCTGTGATAGTTCAAATGTAGGCACAAATCGATAAAGAAATTTTCCGCTTTTTAATAATTACCATAAAACTTCCGGGTAAATCCCGTTAGCCACCTTACAAAATCGTAGATTTTTTTAGGCTAAATTTAAATACTTGTGTTTTCATTGTTTTCATTGTTTTCATTATTAGATATTTATAGTAAATGGAGATTCATAGAGTGCCAACGTGTTATAATGGAAAATTTCCATTATCTCTTCTTTCGAATCAGTCGTTACGGGGTCAATATCAAAGTGAATGCCTGCATTCTTATCTTATGAATCTCTACGATGATACGACTTACCCACGGTATTACCATAGTTTAAATTAAGAAAATGAAACATTTAGGCTTCACCGTTTTGAGTTGGTACTATAATAGTAATTACTTACTATTGAGGCACTGACGGTTTCCCCGTACCTCCAAGCCTACTTCATGGTTGTATTAGGAGTTAAACTTTCTTATATTCACTTAACAATATTTTGGGACCTTAACACGTGCTCTGGGCTGTTTCCCTTTTGTCTATCCACCTTATCATGAATAGACTGTGCCCTTATCATTCACTATTATCCTTCCGAGGTTAACCACCAATGGTAGAGTTTTGAGACCCCCCAATTTAACATAGTGACTTAAAAGCCTTACAAAAAATTTCTTTTTATAATAATGTATGGTGATCAGTGCTGTACATATAAAAGTGTAAATAAAGGCCCTACCTAAATAGGTTTCGCAGAATACCAGCTATCATCCAAATTAGATTGGCCTTTCCAATAAAAATCTATAATTTTCATTATAGTTTAGACTATACCTTCAACTCTATCTTTACCTTAGATTCCTTATTTTATTAACTATATTTATTCTAGAAAATTTCCTGCCCTTACCTGTTGTTTTCCCCCCTGAAAAAAGAATTACCGTTATATTTTCATTATGATAATGTGTATATATTAAATATCTACAAGAAGTCGCTTAAGATATTCTTTTTTAGTAAATTTACGTCGCTTACCTTCTAGATTCATATCGTAAACAAGTTCAACCACTTTAATTAGATCTTGATCTTTTTTAATACCGCTAGAATTTTCCAGGCTTCTACAGTATTATTGAAGTAGTCTTTTTTTGCTGTATTAAATGGATTTTCTTTAAATACAGGTAGTACTTTATCTATAAGTTCCATAACATTCTCAACTTGATATCGGGATGTTTGACTTTCTAGATCATATACTTTACCACAATCAAAATAACATTTTACATCCTCTAGTACTTCTCTATCTTCGATTCCTTGTACAATTGTAAAATTTGGAACAATTCGTCTAAAAAAACCTAAGGTTTTTTAAGAGTAGACTTAAACCCAAAATTAAAACTACTTAAAAAAATCTTTGCTTTTTTTTACTCCATCAACTAGCCCTACAAGATAATCAGGGTTAATAGGATTATTCTGTGGTTTATTAAGACTAGATTCCATAATAGGTTCAAATTGAATAAAACCAAATTTTTGGTTGTTTACAATCATTTCTTTAGTTTCTAGAGTACTTAAAAGCCTACGGCTTTTTAGTGTTGTACGATTAGTAAAGTAACATAGTTCTAGGATTTGTAGAAATCCGCGCCTTAAAAAAATCTTTGATTTTTTTAATGCGCGGTGTTAGGTGTGATCCAGAATTCATAAGAAGTACTACTTCTTTAAAAACTAGATAGGAAATGAGCTTATGTCTTATTTTTCCTACGGAAAAATTAGTAGTGGAAAAGCGTCAAAATGTGGGAGAATAACTTTCGTAATTTCATCAAGAGAACGTACGACAAGATTAATCTCGTTACGGCTATAGTAAAGCTTACCTACACCAATATATTTTAGTAGTTCAATCATCATCTGTTTTTCCCGAATATTTTGAGTAAGAACAAAAGATGGACGAGGGTAATAAGGCATAGTACCTTTATTACGTGCATCAAAATTGACTACAAAACCAAAAATCTTCGATTTTTTTAATGCTTGAGTAAAACCTGTTAGCCACCTAAAAAAAATCTTCGATTTTTTTAAGTCGTGAATTTAAATAGTTTTGTGTTCATTGTTTTTTAAATATAGTTATAATAAAATAAGTTGCTAGGAATCCTAGTAAGTTGGAAACATAGAGTGCCAACGTGTTATAATGGAAAATTTCCACTATCTCTTCTTTCGAATCAGTCGTTACGGGGTTATAATTAAGAGAGGAAATGAAACATTTCCTCTAAGATTCTTTCCTACTATAATTAGACTTCCCACGGTATTTCCATAGCTCTATTATTTATTATAAATAATAATCGGATATTGAGCTTTAGGTTTTCACCGTTATGAGTTGGATTTCTTATAACAATTACTCGTTATAAGGGCGAAAGAATCACCCCTTACCACAACTCATCAGAGAATTTTGCAACATTCACCTGTTCGGCCCCGACGGCCTGGTCATGGTAAGATCATTTGGCTTCGGGTCTAGTTCATAAAACTATTTTTGATCCACTTATTACAGTCGCTTTCGCTTAGATTATTCATCTTGCTCTACAAACTAACTCGCTGCAAAGAAGAAATCCTTGAATTCATTTGCTAATTCTCACCCAAGGACATACAGTTAAACTGCTTCTTCTTCCGACTGTACATTAAGCACCGTTACAGGCACCCACAAGTGACCCAGTCTGTCGCGATATTATACACTACCGACGGTCTTGTTATTGAGATTACGTTGACCGTTTTCACTCGCATTGCCAAAAAGATATAGGCGCTTAAAAATCGACGATTTTTTAAAACGCGCTTCTTTTCAATAGCCGCTATTCTACTCTACCTTTCAAATTATGTTATAATCCAATACAATTCTGTGTATACATTACTTGTAAAGAAAAAACTTAGAGTAGGACTATAATTCTATAAATAGAAAAAGAAATTTTTGCATAGGAAGCGCTTTCGCGCGACTATTGCTTTAAAGATTATGATGAGATAGATACTCTTTCATAGACTAACGAAGGTGAACGCTAGATTTCCCTTTTTCATTAAGATCATACATTAGATGCACGATCTTATGGAAGTTTTCCTGAGAACTGATACCTTCTTTACATAGAATTTCCCAAGCTAGAATAGTTACTTCAACTTTCTCGTATTTGATTGTATCTGCCCGGTCGTTTAACGACCGGGCCGGTGCATTGATTTTAGAAGAGGTATTACATGTTCCAGGATACATTTTCTATTCTGAATACGGAATTGAGCATATTTTCTAGAAGTGCTTTTAGTAATTATACCAGTGCCAAAAAACTGGTTATAAAGAAGTTCTAGATCACAAATGTCTGCTGAAATTGTGAAGAAAGGTGTAACATTTGATTTTTTTATTCCGAAAGAAATACCGAAAGAACCATCCCCATCAATAAGCCCATTAACATAATCTACTGATAGATTAAAATTCGCTTTTGGATCATTAATCGGTAGAGGAGAAATATCTGTTTTAATGTCAAATGCCTCCATAATTTTCTTTTTTGATTCTTCGGTTCATTTTTTTCTTAGAAAAAAAAGAGAAGTATCGTTTATAAAATAACAAGTTTCTAGAATAGAGAGAAACCCCTCAGTATTAAGATGTACACCATTTTCTTGCTCCCCTGCACGCAAAAACAACTTCACGAAAGATTAGAAAAGATTGCCACTTTCCAGACGTAATTGGAAACTTAATAAAGCCTTCGGCGGAATAATATTATTAATAAGATCTTTACGAGAATCCACTACAATGTAGAGCCTTCGGCGTCACCACTCTTTCTAAGATAACCTACTTTTAGATATTCATGTAGAGATTTCATCATTTCATACTCCGGCCCGGACCGGGCAGATACTTTGTGATAGCACAAAGGCGGTCTATAAGGCGCGCGGAGCGCCCCATGTTTCTGTTTTGTAAACAGTACAACAAACGAACCTGAAAAAAATCGGAGATTTTTTTAATGCTTGTGCAAAACCCCGTGTAAATTTGTAATTTTTCATAATTGTTTTCATCCTATTTTATTTATTAAAAGCCCTAAAAAAATCGAAGATTTTTTAACTCCCAATTTTGTAATTACAAAATTTTCCTTTGTTTCTTTTTCTATTTATTTTCATCATTTTGGGCCATTTTAAACCCATTATGCAAAAGGTACGTTGTCATTTTTTACAAAACTCCAACTGCTTATAGGATTACTAGTTCAGGTTCTATTTCACTAGTCATCTACTTACTTTTCACCTTTCACTCACGTTACTCTTCACTATCGCTAGATATGTTATACTTAGCCTTGGAGGATGGTACCCCCTTATTCATACAAGGCTGACGTCCTCATATTACTTAATAACATTCCTTAATTTCATCACATACGGGACTTTCACCTTCTATGGGATTAAATTGCAATTTAATGTCTACTTATTCCAAAGTACTATGTATGTTATTAAGAAATTTGGCTATTCTAGTTTCACTCACCATTACTCCCAGAGTCTCTTTTGATTTCCTTTCCTATTGGTACTATAATGTTTTACTTTCCAACGTTCTATACAACTTGGTTTACCTTAGGATTGTATAAATAGTTTAACTATGTCTATACTTTTAGTATTATACTTCCTTTTCAACATATCTGCTAGGCATCCCTAATAATCCCTTTAATTACTTAATCGTACATTCCACATTGTTATCGATACCTATACTAAATATTTCCAATAATAAATATAGTTATAACACTAAAAGTAGATGGAAGGGTGAAAAAAATCCTAGCAATCGTCGATTTTTTCGTGAGATTTTTTATAGCCGAAAAAGAAATCAGTGATTTATTTTAAGGGCCTGTAAAAATAGTTGGTATTTATAATCCTATTAATACTATATAATTGAATTGCTTATATAACACTCATATGATTTACCACTACTCTTAGGAATTACATACTAGTTATCTGTTGATATATATTAAGATCAATAGATAAACTCTGTGGTAAAAGTGTATACAAATTTGTAAAAACTGGTACCGACTCTTCTGATCACAACAAGAAAAAAGAATATATATTGATATTGCGCCGGATTTTTTCGATTTGAAAGGGTGTAAATTTTACTCTATATAAACCAACATTTTTCTTTATATAGGTTGATCCTATGAGGACGATAGTATTTTAAAGTTACTGTCAGGTATTCGTTTTTTATGATATCCTTCGTAGTAGGCGCAACAAGTGACCTATAAGACCTTTTCTTTGAAAAGCAATATTTTTACAGCATTTCTAATACGGTCATTTTTTATTTTACTATTATGAACAATTTTCTACTCGATTTTCTAGCACTAGGTGCCATTCTTTCAGGAATTCTAGTTATTACATCTAAAAATCCTGTAATTTCTGTACTTTTTCTAATCTCAGTATTTGTTAATGTTGCAGGTTATCTGGTACTTCTAGGTGTTGGATTTATTGGTATCTCTTACCTAATTGTTTATGTAGGTGCTGTAACTGTCCTATTTCTGTTTGTTATTATGATGCTTAATCTACAACTAACTGAACTAACAGCTGTTGGTAATGAATATACTCAAAATCTACCTCTTGCTGCCATTATTGGTAGTCTACTTCTATTTGAGCTAGTATCTATTATTCCATTTACTGGTGCTACTTCTGAAAATGGTTCTTTCAACACTAATACTATTACAAATCTTCTGCCACAAGCGGAGCTTGGTCTTATGAATTGGATTAATTCTGTATTCCTAGGGGTAGAATCAGCACAAAATAGTCAAATTAGTGATATTCATTATACATTTAATACTATAGCAGCTGATACACAATTTGCTAGTTTCCTTCAAATCCAAAGTATCGGTAACAGTATTTATACTGTGGGTGCTCTTTGGCTAATTCTAGCAAGTATTATTCTTCTTCTAGCAATGGTCGGACCAATTACTCTTTCCTGCTCCCTACGGGAGCCGGAATAAAGCTGAAACGAAATTTCCCCTTTTACTATAAACTATGGAAAAATACGGAGTTTTCTCTGTGTATCGCCTTAAAATCGCATATTTTTCTCGCAGATTTATGTAGGCGAGAAGTATTGCAATTTAACAACGGCCGCGCAGATTTTGAGAAATCCGGAAAAGTGCAACAAATAAGGAAATATTCTTTTATATGAATAGTCTACCTATTATTTAATACAACTTTTGAGTCGAGTACAGATGGCTTCTGTTGGGGAACTGCAAATTCTTCCATCTAGGGTTCAATTCCCTCTTGACTCTAAAAACAAAAGGATTTTGAAAATTCTATTGTATATGAGTAAGACCATATTTATAATCTATCCTTTTTTTCATTAAATATAATAATATGTTTAACAGTAAGAACATCGTATAATGGTAATACAATGATCTCCAAAGTCATTTATGTTGGTTCGATTCCAGCTGTTCTTGATTCTTTTTTTTGAAAAGTTCTCTCCTCTCACTTAACCGTACTTTCTAAAACAAGCTTAGTAAACATTATAACGTAATGATTTATATAAGAGTAGAAAACATCTAGAAAAGGATATTCACAACTTGTTTACTAGCTAGTGTATACCACTTTTATTTTCTTTACTATTATTGGCATACTGGTGTAACAAAATCTGTTATTTACCATGCTTGCTGCTGCTAAATACATCGGATCAGGTATTGCTGCTCTTGGACTAATCGGAGCAGGAATCGGAGTAGGAATCGTATTCGCTGCTCTAATCCAAGGAGTTTCACGAAACCCAAGTCTACGAGGTTAAATAGAATGGCCTCCACAGGGTGAATTGCAAGAACATCTTATATCTTAATATAAGATAATTTGCAGCTAAGCTTAAGTTTGTGTTTATTTATAATAATGACTTAAGAAAGTTCAACGACTAATCGGTGAGTTGCACTAACAATAATCCGGACACGAGCGCCCTGCTATTTAAATTTATGTAAATAGTAGATATAGTCTAATCTAGTAGGTGACTACTAGCTAACTTAATAAAAAAGGTTACAACATACTGTATATCCACTAGAAATATATAGTATAATTAATATAATTGCAACTATTTACTTACGCAATCCTGGGATTCGCTCTTAGTGAGGCTACAGGACTATTTGCCCTAATGGTTTCATTCCTACTTCTATACTCATAATTATTACTATGAGCTTAGACCTAGGTCTATATGGGGAAAATATCCCCTTTTATTTTTCCTTTTTTGTATATTAAACACTTATATAACCTTTTTATTTGTTTATTGTTTAAATATCTTCCTTTTTAGTTGTTTATTGTAATATATAGTCAATTAAGTTCCGGGAGGGGGGGGGTA
>Ga0335070_10000202_pt1 | contig 68390 bp, 61 predicted proteins | sample Lox_Sample_13_FD_206722 | JGI IMG/M metagenome (GOLD analysis project Ga0335070, IMG submission 206722) | Soil microbial communities from Loxahatchee National Wildlife Refuge, Florida, United States - Lox_Sample_1.3 | ecosystem: Environmental > Terrestrial > Soil > Wetlands | place: USA...
AACCCGCTGATACCCCTTTAGAACAAATCTCCAAAAACTCGGGCTTCAATCCCTTCCCTGTCGATGTATCTATCCCACATTAGTATAATATGTCCCTTTACGAAAATGATCAAGAGAAAGATGGAAAGGTTTTCGAAGTTTTCAGAAAAGTGATGGGTACCCTTATGAATGAAATTGGTATGCAAAATGGCTATGTTGATTAGATCGATTCAAGAAGCGAGATGACGCCGATTCTCCTAAAACCCTGTGTAATCTTTCTTAACAATCTGTGAAACCCTTTTGGGGAAAGTTTAGATGCCTTCTTTGGCGAGTTCCTGGATCAATCCTCTGCCTTTTTCGGAAACTCTCTTTGGAACCTTGACGATCACCTTGACATACTCGTCCCCTCTACCTTCCCTTTGAAAATGGGGGACGCCAAGCCCCTTTAATCGCAACTTAGTATGACTTTGGGTTCCCGGAGGGACCTTTACTTTCTTCGTCCCTTCGAGGGTTGGAACTTCAATGGTCGTCCCCATCACTGCCTCTGAAAAATTAATCTCCTCCTCCACAACGAGGTCATCTCCTTCTCGGGTGAAAATGGGATGTTCCTTAACGGACACTTGAAGATATAAATCTCCCGGAGGACCGCCGTTCATTCCTTCCATTCCCTTTCCAGCCAGTCTCAGCTTCTTTCCAGAGGGAATGCCACGTGGAATTCTTACGGAGACTTCTTCGATCTTTCCATTCTTCTGAAAAGAGATCCTCTTCTCCGCACCCGAGGCGGCCTCTTCCAGGGAGATGGCTAATTCATAGGTAACGTCTTCTCCCTTCCGGGGCATTCGGCCTGTTTCTTGAAAGCCGCCTTGCCTTCCGAAGATGTCCCCAAAATCAAAACCACCTCTTCCGCCATATTTGAACTCCCTCCTACCCCTCCCACCGAAAAGATTTGACAAAATATCGTCGAACTCGAATCCCCGGAAGATGTCTTCCTGGGTAAATCGTTGATGGAATCCCTCTTTGCCAAAGGTGTCGTACTGTTTCCTTTTTTCCTTATCGCTCAGGACGGCGTAGGCTTCGTTGATCTCCTTGAAACGTTCCTCCGCCTCTTTTTTGTTGGGATTCCTGTCGGGATGATATTTCATGGCCAGCTTCCGGTAAGCGCGCTTGATCTCTTCACCGTTGGCATTCTTGCTCACACCCAAAATGTCGTAATAGTCTCTCGTGGCCATTACTTCTTGTTCTCAAACCTCTGGTCTGACTGCCGCCTGTAGATTTCCCGGATCGTTCGGTCGAGATACCCCTCTGGGTCGTCGACGGCCTCACCTGTAATGACAAAATCGTTTTTACCCGTTTTCTCGCGGATGAGTTCCAGTCCGTACTCGTAATCTTTTGAAAGCCGTGAGAAAAGCGCGGGCCCCTTCCCCTCATTCAGGATGATCTCTGTGATTCGGGTAATGGCGTCCTCGCTAAACTGGAGATAAATCCCAATGCGCCTCTGAAAATCCTTTTCAAAGTCTTCCACCTGTCGTTGAATCTCAACCACCTCTTCAGAAACGGTATGAACGTCATGCCCTTTTTCGATCATCCGATCGACGATGAGATCGATCCGGCCTTCACGGAAAACCATCCCATAACGCTTCTTAAATTCTGCCTCTCTTTGCAAGATGGACTCCTTCAGGGAAAGTTTCTCCTTTGAAAGAAGATCTTCAAATTTGCCCAACATCTCCGGATCGGAAGGATCCTGAAGCAATCGCCCCAGTGCTCTCTCCGGATCCTCCACCACGGCCGGTGTAACGACAAATTTCCGGATATCGGTGGAGGGCAGCCGCTTCTCAAATTTAATCAGGACCTTTTCAACGGCACTGACCAATCCCCTTGCACCGGTTTTTTCTTCATAAGCCTTTTCAGCCAATCCGTACAGGGCTTCGTCCTCAAATTGTATATCCACCCCATAGGACTTGAAATCCTTCTTTTTTCCGAGGATGATAGGATTGTTCGGATTTTTCAGAATGGCGTAGAGATCGTCGATCTCAAGCTTTTCGAAAACGGTGGCCACCGGCAGTCTCCCGATGAATTCCGACTCGAATCCATAAGCGATCAGATCCTCTGCCTTGACCTGTTTCAGATAATCGGCCCTTTCATCCTTCGAGCGAATCTCTGCCCCAAAACCAATCCCCTCTCGATTCAAACGTTTTTTGGCTAACTCCTCCAGCCCATTGAAGGCTCCACTCATGATGAAAAGGATGTTCTTGGTGTTAATGGTCCGTTTCTCCCTCTTTCCGGTCTTGCGGTACTGTTCAATGGCCTCCAATTGGGAAATCGGGTCATGGGCAACCTTAAGGTCCACCTCCGTCTCCTCCATCGGTTTGAGCAGAGCACGCTGAACTCCGGTTCTCGACACGTCGGGACCGATGAGATTGTTTGATGAGGCAATCTTATCCACTTCGTCGACGTAAATGATTCCATATTGGGCCAGTTCAATGTCTCCGTTGGCTTCGTATACGAGATCCCGGACCAGATCCTCCACGTCGCCTCCCACATAACCGGTCTCGCTGAACTTGGTCGCATCCCCCTTCACAAAAGGGACTCCAATCTTTTTGGCAATCAGTTTGATCAGGTAGGTTTTTCCTACACCCGTTGGGCCAATCATCAAAATATTGTTCTTGATATGCCCCACCCCTTCGTACCGATTACGACCCTTCGTCATCTCAGTAAACTTGATTCGATTGAAGTGGGTACAGATCTTGGTGGCCAGAATCTCTTTGGCTTCGTCCTGCCGGATGATGTAATCATTCAGGTAGGCCTCCAGCTCTTCCGGTTTTAAGTCGAAATGAATTTTCTTCTTCGTCTCGCCCAGTTCTTTCTCCTCTTTTGAAACCTCTTCTGTCTGGGTTTTCGGGAAGAGCATCGGAACAACCAGTCGGATTCGATCTCCATACTTTTTCCCCAAATAGTCATTCAGTTCCTTCTCTAACTCTTTTTGATCCGGAACCTTTGAATCAGAATCTTTCATAAAAATCAAACTCCTTTTTTTTCAACGATTTACTCCACCGTAATATAACCATTATCACTCTCTTTTTCAACTCATGGGATGTGGCCTCATGGGATGTGGCCTTAAGCCATAAGAAAGGGTACTAGCCAACTTTAAGTCCAGTGCCTGTTTCTTTGATTATCCTTGTTAAATTCCTTGATTACGGATTAGAAGTTGACGAAAGATCCACGAGCCTTGCCGTATTGGATGGTACGATAAGAGAATAGAAATTAGATGAATCGGACCGATTTCAGACAATCTCCCTCCCAGCGAAACTGCCGTCGTTTCCTTTTTCGATAGGCCTTTCCTTCCTGAAGAATGGCACCGACCAGTAGGGGAAGCGCGACGGTTGCGTCCATATAGACGGCCGCATAGCTTGATCCCTTCTCAATCTTCCCCCAGGACTTCGCTTCTTCAAAGGTGCAGCCGGAAAGCCCTCCCCATTTCGGATCGTCCGTGGTGATCTGAAAGGCATACTGATGCCCGCTCTCTCTCTGGAACAAGAGCTCACTGACAGGACCCAGTTGCTGAATATAGTTTTTTGGGACTCCGCCCCCAACATAGATCGCACCGGTTACGGAGGCCATTTTCTTCAATTGAGCGATCTCGAAGCTGTCCCGAATCTGATCGATGAGGAGCCCTTCCGAGGTAGCCTCCTTTTGTTGGTGGAGAAAGGTCAGACCGATTCCGATGGAACTGTCACTTAAGGCAGGAATGAAGACGGGAACCCCACAGCGAGAAGCGGCCCTGAGAATCGATCCTTCGTCGTTCAGGGTGTTTCCCAAAACCTCCAAATAACGTCTTGAAGAAACGACCCTCTCCCCCAATTTTTCCGGAACCTTTGAAAGAAGATGAATGACCTGATTGATTTCCTGATCATCCATCAAGGCATCGTAAACTCGCACAATGCGACGTTTTCGAAGCGCGTCGTCATCGCCCTCCTCGGACCCCACATAATGTCGATATCCGAAGCTCTCGAAAAGATCGTGAAAGATGTTGGCGCCGGTGGAGACGACCACATCCACCAGTTTCATCTCGATCATATCTCGGATCACCCTGCGCATCCCGCCGGGAATCATTGCCCCGGAAAGACCCATAAAAATAATGCACTGAGGATCTTTAACCATCTTCAGGAAAACTTCAAAACACTTAAATACGTTTCGGCTTTGAAAAGAGGTGCGTCGGAAGGCCTCGACCAGGTCGAGAAGGCTTTTGGTTTTCTTGAGATCTAAGTGTTGGACAGGCTGTCGAAGAAATTTGGATTCTCTTTTTTCCATCGCTGCCTTGGGATGATGAATTGTTGCGCAAGTTATCAAATAAAAAAGGAGAAGTCAAGCAAAATGATTCAATTTTTTTGTCCCAAATTGCTTGACATTTAGAATGAAATACGATAATTAGTTTGACTTGGGAAATGATGCGCATACTCTGAGGAAAGGTTGAGTTCCTTCTATGGAGAAAAAGCCAATCCGAATCGCCATCGTGGGTGTGGGAAACTGTGCCAGCTCGCTTGTCCAGGGGATTGAGTTTTACCGAGTACAGAACCGCAGTAATCCCAAATTTCAACCTCTGGGTTTAATGCACCTGGATATCGGTGGCTATCGACCCTGGGATATTGAGGTGGGTGCAGCCTTCGATATCGACCGAAGAAAAGTGGGGAGACCCCTCAAAGAAGCTCTCTTCGCCAAACCCAATTGCACCAAAACCATCTGTCCGAGTCTCAACGATTCCGCCGTGACCGTTTCCATGGGAGAGGTGCTCGACGGAGTTTCAGAACATATGAAGGATTATCCCGAGGACCGCGTCTTCCTGGTCTCGAATGAAAAGCCGTGCAATGTGGAGAAGGTCCTCATCGATTCCGGAGTGCAGATTCTCCTCAATTATCTCCCGGTGGGTTCGGATCAAGCCACCCGGTTCTACGCAGAAGCCTGTTTAAACGCGGGGGTGAGTTTGATTAACTGCATGCCTAGCTTCATCGCCTCTGATCGTCAATGGGCGAGACGCTTTGAAGAAAAAAAAGTCCCGGTGGTGGGTGACGATGTCAAGTCCCAGATGGGAGCCACCATCATCCATCGGGTGTTAGCAAAACTCTTCGAAGACCGCGGGGTGCGGTTGGACCGGACTTACCAGATCAACACCGGCGGAAATACCGATTTCCTCAATATGCTCAATCGAAATCGTTTGAAGAATAAGCGGATCTCAAAAACCGAAGCAATTCAATCCCAACTCGGCGTTCCCTTGGAGCCGGAAAACATTCATATCGGCCCTTCCGACTATGTTCCGTGGCAGAATGATAACAAGGTCTGTTTCTTAAGAATGGAAGGAAGGGGGTTTGGAGAAGTTCCCCTCAACCTCGAAATGAGACTATCTGTCGAGGACTCTCCAAATAGTGGGGGGATGACCATCGACGCCATCCGATGTTGCCAACTCGCCCGCGAACGAGGAATCGGAGGCCCTCTCCTTTCCATCTCTGCCTATGCCATGAAACATCCGATCCTGCAGGTCCCTGACAACGAGGCCAAATCCATGGTGGAGGAATTCATCGAAGGGAAACGGGAACGGTAATTTCCCTTTCTTTCATCCATCTCTCTAAATGAGAGGATGGGTCTTCCTTTGAGGCCTGAATTTCCCTAAGGAATTCAATTGTATTCTTTAAATCATTTCCCCAATATTCATAAAGGGCCTGAAGATTTTCGAGGCGATGGAAGTAGCGATGGTGCGCCAGAAGTACGGCATTATTGAGGTCCTCATTTTCGAAGCTCTGATAGCTTTCCGTTTTGAAAGAGGCTTTCCTTTCCTTAAAGTCTTCCTTTAGACGCTGAAATAATTCCTGTCGGCCTTTTAATTTCTCATCTCTCGAAATCTCTCTGGCATAGAAGGCGGAGAGCTGTTGGCAAGCCTGATCGATCCATCGTGAAAAAAGGAGGTCATCTTCTTGGCTGTGAATTGCCTCGACTAGTTCTTTGGATTCTTTCCCGTACTTCTCGGTTAAAAAATCGATGGCCCCACGATTCCCCACAAAAGTGGCCACCTGCTCATTGAGATCGGTCTGACCCTTAAAATAGATGGTTCCGTGGGTCATCTCATGAAGGATGAGATCGGCCAGGGTGGCTTCATCCCATTGGAGCATGGACGAAAAGATAGGGTCATTCAGCCATCCGAGTGTGCTGTAGGCACTGGCTTTCTGGACAAAGGTATCGCATCCTTTCGCTTCGAGAAATTGCTTTTCCTTTAGAACATCCTCTTTCGTAAAAAAGCTCTTATAGGTCACCCTGCCGGTGATGGGAAAATCCCAATGATATAGATTGAGACGATCTTTCTCGGAGGCAGTGATAACGTGGAGAACAGGGTCTTTGGCTTCGAAATATTTTGAATAACTTCCGGTTCTATTGAGGCCCAGCTTCTCCTCTCCGAAACGTTTCACCTCCTGGATGAAACGGATCTTCTCCTTGGCATCACCATTCAGTTTTTCATCGTTCAAAACTTCCTGGATCGGGACGCTATGAAATGTAATATAGGATTGATGCCATCCCAACTTGGAGAGGTAGAGCAGTTTCCCGCAGCCTGTTAAAAAAAAGGAGATGAAGAGGAATAGCAAAAAAATCGTCGAGGGTTTCTTCATGAATATTTCTACAATATTCTTCGATGGGAATCAAACATCTCTGGCCTTTCCGCTTAACATCTTTCTTTATAAAAATAGGGCGAAATACCCTACCTGTACGGGTGGGGATGAAAGCCCTCGTGCCCAAAGCACGAAATAGACCAAAGCGTCCGCGAAACTGCCATTCTGAACTTGGTTCAGAATCTCTGAGACCCTAAAACGAGTTCAGGGTGACATCAACTGGTGTTTTGGCAATTCTAAAGAAGCTGACGGACTGATTGGATGCGACCAGATTCGATACGAAGATCAGATACGACGGTGCTTGATCGGCCAACCCGGCGGTGATTTCATCGCACGCCTGTGAGAGAAGGTTGCTCACCCCTCCTTAACTTCTGCGTGATGATCACCACTGCAATCAAACCAAACCCGATGAAATCGTATAAGGGCTCCGGATAGACAAGTGCCAATCCTGCCGCGATGAGCATGATTCTCTCATAGAAAGTGGTCTTCTTGAAAAGCATATTTTCTACACCACCCGCAAGGGCAGCGATCCCAACAAATGCGGTGAAGGTTGTCCAGATCACGTCGATCACAGGCCCTTTTAGCAAAATACCGATGCCCTTAGGATCGACAGTGAACATAAAAGGCACGATAAAGGCCGGCAGCGTATATTTCCATGCATACATGGTGGTTTTATAAGGATTTCCTCCAGTCAGGGCTGCCGCCGCAAAGGGGGAGAGAGCGGTCGGAGGAGAAACCTCCGAAAGAATCGCATAGTAGAAGACAAACATATGGGCAGCAAAATCGGGTACACCCAACTGGATCATTGCCGGAGCACAAATGACCACACAAATGATGTAGGAGGCTGTGACCGGAACAGCCAGTCCAACGATCCAGACAATGGCCGCCGTATAAATCACTGTCAACAGAAGACTTCCTCCGGCGTAGGTAAGAATGATTGAACTGAACTTTAGCCCCAATCCTGTCAGAGTCACTACTCCCACGATGATTCCGGCAGCGGCGCACGTGGCGGCGACGCTCAATACCCCGATGGCTCCTCCCCTGAGCGCCCTAATCAATTTTTTCGGGGTGAGAGCCGTATCTTTTCTGATGAAGCTGACAGCAAAGGTGATGATGGTTGACCAGAAAACGGCCATGATGGGCGTAAAGCCGATGACCATGATCACCACAATGGCGATCAGCGAAGTGAAATGAAAGCCATAGAGATACGTGAGCTGCCACAGACTATAGGTTCTATCGAAGGCAACCTCTTTCACTCCAAATTTTTTAGCATCCAGCTCCACCATCAAAAAAATGGACCAATAGTAGAGGCAGGTCGGAATGGATGCCATGACGATGACATCTAAATAGGAAATCTTTAAGAATTCAGCGATAAGAAAGGCAGCTGCCCCCAGGACGGGAGGCGAAAGGATGGCACCAATCCCCCCTGCTGAAAGAAGGCCTCCTGCTGCATCTTTACTATAGCCAGCCTTCGCCAGCATGGGATAGGCGACCGCCCCCAAAGTGACCGTTGTAGCCACTCCGCTTCCTGACGGACCTCCAAGGAGAAAAGAGGCCAATGTCACCGTTCGGCCGGCGCTCGTTGCCTTTCCACCCATCGCGGCAAAAGAAAAGTCGATAAAGAACTTCCCCGCCCCTGAGAATTCTAAAAACGCTCCCCAGATGGTAAAAAGGATGATAAAGGTTGAGGAGACATCGATCGGAACGCCGAAGATCCCCTCGAGGGTCATATACATGTGGCCCACGAGGCGATCGATATCGTATCCCCGATGTGTCCAGGGAGAGGGAAGCCAGGGCCCAATAAATGCATAAACGAGAAATGCGATCACGACTCCTGGCATGACCAGACCCGTCGTTCTACGGGTCGCTTCCAAGACCAGGAGAATCAATATGACTCCGAAGAATAGATCCAACGAATTGGGCACAACGGAGCGGTAAATGAACTGGTCAAAATCATAGAGCATATAAACGATGACCGCGATGCCGAGAAGGGCAAGGATATAGTCATACCAAAGAATTCGATTCTTAAACCGTTTGAACGACGGGAAAACCAAGAAGGAAAGAAAGAGAACGAACATGACATGGATTCCCCGTAACACCTGCGTCATGATGATGCCGATGGCTGCATAGAGGTGGACAAGGGACATGACGACAGCGACCACGGTAATGAAGATATCCATCCTTCCCGTAAGCCGACGCGAAGGGCCCTCTTCCTCCTCGATAAACTTTTCCGCTTCTTTCAGGGCTTCTGCGGAAATCACCACTTCCTGATTTTGGTTTTTCTCTTCCTCTTCCATACGTTCTCCCTCATTCCCTATTTACTTAAATATCTGGGAGAAAAAATAATTTAACAGAGACATCGATTCCACTCTCAATTGAATTCGATCCCCTCTCTCCCCGATCTCGCTCAAGTAAATCTTTCTGTCCCTGACAATCAACCCCTGCCCCTCTCCTATTCCCCATTTAAAATAGATGGCGCCCAGCCTCTGATCCATCGGATGGAATTCCTTCATATCCTCAAACCCATAGTATTCCATCACCGCAGGGCTTTTCGTCCTGACCCCCTTCAGGACAATGGCACCTCTCTCGGCCTGGAATTCCTCCACCACAGGTGCCTTATAAATCGAATGAACATAGAATACAGAAAATGGTTCAGATGCACCAATTCTGATACGAATCGTCCGCGGATGATCCGTGTTTTCTAAATGAAGAACCGTTACTTTCTGATAAAATAAAGCCCCCCCAATGATGGCCACTAGGCCGATCAATATGAGGAGGGAGCAGATCTTCCTTTTCAATTACTTAATCTTAATTCCTTTCTCGGCGAAATATCGAACTGCCCCTGGATGAAATGGGATCGGAGAACCCCCACCCGCCTGGTTCTCTGGAGATAGGACGCTTGCCTCTCTGTGAGAGGCGACGAGCTCCGGTTTATGATCGAAGATGGCCTTCAGGATATCGTAAACCAAACTTTCTTTCATATTTTCATTGCAGATCAAAAGATTCCATACGACTGCAATCGGAACCTCAACAGGTTGTCCAGGATAGGTTTTGGGAGGAATCACTCCTTTTACATAGAGGGGACCATACTTCTCCCTCATTTTGGAAACCGCATCCGCATGAGCGATGAGCTTCATCTTAACCCCCGGGGTAGCGCCTAAATCTGTTATCGCTGCGGTGGGCAGGCCTCCAACCCAGAAGAAGGCGTCAATCTTCCCGTCTTTCAAGGCACCGGCTGATTCAGACACGCCCAATTTATCCCTGGTCATGTCCTTGCTCGGATCCAGGCCATAAGCCTCGATGACCCTCAGAGCCATCACTTCTGTTCCGCTTCCCGGGGCACCCGTTGAGACCCTCTTCCCCTTCAGGTCGCTCATTTTTTCAATACCCTTGCCCTCGACCGTCACCACATGCATATTGTTCGGATAAAGCACCGCTACGTTCCTCAAAGCAAGTTTCTCCTTGAATTGCGCCTTCCCCTGATACGCATCCCATGCAGTATCGGCCATGACGAACGCCATCTCTGCCTTTTTCTTCCCCACGAGAATGCAGTTGTCCACAGAGGCAGTTGTCACTTCTGCCGTGGCCTCTGCATAGGAGACATATTTAGAGATGACGTTTGCCATTCCTCCGCCATATGGATAGTACACACCGCCCGTGCCTCCTGTTGCAATGGAAAGCCGAACCGTTTTCTGAGCCCATGCAGAAGAGAAAGAAAAAATTAAAACCAGAATGACTCCAACGATGAGTAATCGCCGCATAAAACCTCCTTTCAATATATATAAACAATGCATTTTTATAATAAATTGTCTTTGGTTGTCAACAGATTTAGGAAGTACGTTGATAAGAAGGGTGTTTCGGCTTCGCGTGGGCTTTTTTCTCTTCGTACCGAGCGAGAAGATAGAGGACATCGGAAAGACGATTGAGGTATTCCAATATTCTCAAATTGTAGAGCATTTTCTTCGATTTCATCTTAGCCACTAATCGCTCCGCTCTTCTCGAAACCGCGCGTGCCACATCTAAAATACTTGAAATCTGCGTCTCACCAGAAATGATAAATACGGGCTCCGGCTTGAGCAGAGTCTCAAAATCGGCGGAAAGACGACCTAACCAATCCGCCTCCTTCTGAGCGATCTCCCCCCTCAAGAGGTCCCGATTCCTTCCCGATAGAGCCAGCTCCGAACCGATGATGAACAAATGATTCTGGATGTGGAATAGGATTTTTCTCACTTTTCCATCTTTGGAAATTGCTCTTGCCATGCCCAGAAAAGAGTTCAACTCATCCAACGTACCGTAGGTTTCGGGTCTGAGATGGTATTTCGGGACACGTCTCCCTCCCAAAAGCCCGGTGAATCCTTTATCTCCTTTTCTTGTGCTGATCGGCATATTACTTAAATGCTAAATGTCAAAGCTCGCACGAAGTGATGAACTGAAGGTAAATCAAGTTCAAATGAAATTCAAAATCCAAATGACAAATAAATTTTTGGCATTTAGTCATTTGTCATTCATTTGAAATTTGGACTTTGGCATTTGGATTTTTCTTATCAAGATTTATCCAACGGGCCGATAGTCGATCTTTAACTCTCCCTTTTCAAGACGGTAGCAGGTATTTTTCAACCAATTCTCGTCGTCCTGTTCCGGAAAATCGCTACGGAAAAAGGAACCTCTGCTCTCCGTTCGAAGCAGACTTCCCCTTAAGATGGCTTTGAGGAGGAGAACCACATTTTCTAACTCCCTTTTTCTAAAAAGATCTTTCACCGTCATCGCATAAATCTCTCCAACTCTTTTCTCAACGGAAGCCAACCGTTCCAGTCCTTCTCTCAAGGACTCCTCTTCCCGATCAGGACTTGCATATTTCCAGGCCAAATTTTTCACTTCCTTCAGGAGGTCTTTGGGCGGTTCAAAGGTCCCTCTTCTCCCTCTCAGATAGGATCGTTCCTTTCGCTCCCATTTCTTCATAAGCGTCTCGGGGAAAAGATCTGATGATTCTTGTTCACGCTCCTTCTGACCGACATATTCAGCTGCGGACTGGCCGCTCATCGCTCCAAACACCGCACACTCCGTTAACGCATTTCCCCCCAGTCGATTGGCACCATGGATTCCCCAGGTTACCTCTCCTGCGGCGAAGAGGCCAGGGAGAGATGTTCTTCCATGCTCATCGATCTCCAGCCCTCCCATAAAAAAATGAACCGCCGGCGAAACCAGAAAGGGCCGGTCCTGAAAAGGGAACTTCGATTTCTTGAGAAAATTGAGGGGATACCGTTCCCATTTTTCCCGTGGGGCCTGGGTCAGGTCAAAAAAAACATCCCCTTTCTGAGAGGCATGGTATAAGGCAATAGAAAGACGATCCCGCTGGCTAATGGCGGCCTGGTTTAGATCTTCTCTTAGGTTAAACTCCTCCAGAAGATCCTCTTTTTTCTCATTGAACAACCTGACCTCTTGAGGATAGGGAGGATAAAGGAGAAAGGGGGACAGCCTTGGCTCCCCAAGAGTAAAAGGATAAAATTGAACAAATTCTAAGTCTAATATGGAAAGACCTGCCCTCAAGGCTAAGGCATACCCGTCTCCGAGGATGCTTTTCTGGTTGTCATTTCTACGATAGATCGCCCCGGCTCCACCGGTTGCCAGAATAACCGCTCCGGATCGAATCAGGCAGGCTTTTCCATCTTTCAAAAACCCGAATGCCCCCCGAATTTTGCCCTCTTCGACCACCAGATCAAAAACGACCAGGCCCGGCATCGCCTTCACGGAACTGTTTTTCAGTCGTTCTACAAGAGATTTGATTAAAAAGACACCGGGCAGTTGGGAGGAATCCTCTGGCCGATCCGTAACATACTTCGTCCCGTTCTCAAGAACGGGAGCTCCATAATCTTTCAATTTTTTTATGGCATCCGAACCCTTTTCAACGAGCGTTCTCACCAGCCCGACGTGGTTCAGTCCCCTTCCCGACTCTAAGGTCGCATGGAGATGATCTTCTTTGGAAAAATGTGCGTTCGAAGCCGTGAAGACGCCATTGGCCAGTGAGGTATTGGTCCCCATGCCAATGGCGAATTTTCCAACGATGAGAACGCGAAGTCCGGCCTTCTCCGCTTCCAATGCAGAAAGAATGCCCGCCAGACCGCTTCCGATCACCAGGACGTCGGCGGTAAGTGTTTCCATGGGATGAAGAAGTATTGAGCTACCTTCAGTTCTACTCGACGGACTCTAATGCAAACTTGATATTTCCGACAGGAAGTTCCAGTTCGATCAGGATCGGAATTTTCTCGCCTCGGTCGGCATACCAGATTCGGATTTTACCCTCTTTGTCGTCAAAACTGGAAAAAGCAGTGCTTGACTCGAGACAGACGGCCCCGACTTCACCGTAAATCTTTGATGTCACTTTCTCTTTTCTTGAAACAAAGACCATGCGGCGTAACTTCATCCCGTCGAAAATGGACATCTGAATATCCTGGCCTGCGTGAAGTTCATTCTTAAGATAATGTTTGGCAAAAATCGATAGGGGATCACAAGTATCAGCGGACAGGGGTATCTCTTTCCGTTCCTCTCCTTTCTGGTTTTCCACAACTAATTTCTTATTGGAGTGATCAAAGGTGAGGGTCTGAAGATAGTTTTTCTTTTTGGTGAGGAGTCCCTCTTGATGAATCTCTTTCACATATTGGAGTGGAGCGAGTGTCTCAGCGTCGACGGTTGAGAGGAACCGGTTGTTGATTCGGAATAGAAATTTGAGGTAGTCGAGGGAATAGATGGAGGCACGAATCTGGTAAATGGGTCTCCCCTGCTCCGAGGTTCCATTTTCAATTCGAATAGAAGCCTTGAGAATGGGAACGCCGAAACTCACTGCTGAGTAACGGAAAACCTTTTCTGACCCGGCAAACGGCTTCCCGTCAACACCGTAAGCTGAAGATCCCAGCAGAGATACAATGGCGGTGATCAGGATAAGGGTCTTCATCTTCAAGGCTCAATTCCCCTCTCATTTTTAACTTTAATTATCTCCGAAATGAGCCATTTGTCCAGAAAAAATTTATCAGATAATAGGACCTCCTGGTCAATGTTGTCAATGGCAGATGCTCATGATATATATTGGAAACAGACGATAGGGAAGGTCTGTGGGATACCCGTCATTTTGCGGGGGCTGTGTTATCTTCCCTGATGTGAGTCGAATATGGCAAAGAAAGAGACTGAATTCAAGGATAGCCAAACTGCTTACGAATGGCACGCCGTTAAGGGCGACCTGGGTGGATTGACTGAAAAAATCCTCAGCATCGATCCGGAGACCGGGGATATCACACGTCTCCTCCGATTTCCCAAGGGATATGAAGGCAAAGAGGTATTACGCCATCCTTTCTGGGAGGAGATTTACATATTGGAAGGATATCTGGTCGACGTCAAAGTGAATCAAACCTATCAAAGGGGATATTATGCGTGTAGACCCCCTGGAATGATCCACGGCCCTTTTCGATCCCCGGAAGGGTGCATCACGTTTGAGATGAGATATGTTGATCCACGCGTCACGAAAGACCCATCCATATTCCGCTTCTTTTTGAAGAAGGGGACAGATCATGTCCCATTAGAATTTGAAGTGAAGAGAATGGTCAATGGAGGCTATGTGGGAAGAAATCAAGAAGAGGTCAGGCGCCACATCGAGGAGCTTGCGAAACAAGGCATTCCCGGACCTTCTTCAACACCCACCCTCTATCCGGTTTCCCGACGCTCATTGACCCAAGCCTCTTCGATCGAAGTCTTCGGAGAAGAAACTTCTGGAGAGGCTGAATTCGTTCTTCTCATGGAAAATGAGAACCAAATTTATGCGGGGGTTGGTAGCGACCATACAGACAGAAAGCTGGAAATGTTTGACATCGCTTGGTCAAAGAACATCTGCCCGAATGTGATCTCGAAGGAACTTTGGTTCTTCGATGACGTGCTTCCTCACTGGGATGAAATCGCACTGAGAAGCTGGGTCACACGGGGCGGGAAGCGCTCTCTTTACCAGGAAGCTCGGCTCCGTTCCGTCCTCTCGCCAAAGGAACTCATTTCCTTCGTCCGCTCCAGGATCCAGGGAGAGTCGGATCATTTAGTGATCTTTTCCGGTACGATCGGGCTTCTTGAAGGCGAACTCATCTTCGGGGAGAAGTTTGAAGTCGAACTCGAAGATCCCGTATCCGGGGATCGACTGTCGGTGGCGTATGAGGTCGTTCCTTTAAATTTTGTGAAATCGCTATAGGTGAGGAAAATATTTATGCGCATCGCATCCATTCAGTTGAACGTGGTCGAGGAATCCAAAGAAAAAGCCTTGGAACACGCTTCCCAGATGATCCGCAAATGTCGTGGAGCAGATCTCATCCTCCTGCCCGAGCTCTGGAACATCGGGTTTATGAGTTTTGATCGGTATCGGAGCGAAGCCGAGACTCAGGAGGGTTCGACCCTCACCCTCCTTCGAGGCTTGGCCAGGGAACTCTCGTGCCATGTCCACACCGGAAGTTTTGTGGAGAAGCGAGGAGATCGATTTTACAATTCAAGCTTTCTTTTGGACCCCTTCGGAGAGATTCTGGGATGCTATCAGAAGATCCACCTCTTCACCTATCAATCCCAGGAAGCAGAGATTCTGACTCCGGGCACCTCCGTCACAGTGATCCCCACCGCATTCGGAAACTTTGGACTGGCCACTTGCTATGACTTAAGATTTCCTGAATTCTTTAGGAAGATGATCGACCAGGGGGCTGAATTTTTCCTCATCGCCTCTGCCTGGCCCTATCCCCGTTTGGAACACTGGCTGCTCTTAAACCGAACGAGAGCCCTTGAGAATCTTTCCTACCTGATCTCATCCAATTGTGTTAGTGTCAACCGGGGAATAAGGTTTGTCGGTCACAGCCAGGTGGTCGATCCAACGGGCCAGACCATTGCCGGAAGCGGCGATGAGGAGTGCCTGGTCTGGGCGGAAGCGAACAGAGAGATGGTCTTGAGGGTTCGAGCAGAATTCCCAGCCTTGAGAGATCGGGTTTTCAAAGACGTTACCTAGAAGATCCGGCTGCTCTCGAATGTAAAATCCCAAATTCGAAATAACAAATTCCAAATAATTTCCAAGCTCCAATTCCGACGGGGCAAAACAAAGTTGTTTGGGATTTGATTATTGGAATGTATTTGTTATTTGGTGCTTGGAATTTGGTGCTTATAGATTCTGCTATGCCCTATGTTCTTTGCCCCGTGCTGAAATTACCCACAGTCTGAATAACCACAGACGCACTTGACACAGCCCTCTTCGAAGCGAAGAGGTCCCCCGCACTCGGGACACGCCCCTCTTTGAAAGACCAGGCCTAAACTTTGCTTGAAAGAACCACTGCCTTCTTCCCGAGGATGTTTTGCTACTGAGATTCTGACAGGCTCAGCCCTCGGTCTCTTCTCCTTTTCTTGAAGATGCCACTCAATCGCCCTGGCCACTGCGTCCGAGCAGGAGAGGATCTTCCCCTCACGGTACCAGACCGGCGTGTGACAGCTGATGCCTTTCAGTTGTCGAACGATGTCTTCAGGTTCAATTCCGGATCGAAAGGCCAGAGAGACCAGGCGGCCAATGGCCTCCGATTGAGACGCCGCGCACCCCCCTGCCTTCCCGATCTGGTTAAAGATCTCGAAAAGCTTTCCCTCCTCGTCTTCATTCACAGTCACATAGAGATTCCCACAGCCGGTGCGAATCTTCCGGGTCGAGCCATGGATGACATCCTCGCGAGCCTTGGGCTTCCTCTCCACCTCGCGTAATGCTTCTCCCTCTTTCGACAGATCGAGGCTCGGAGAAATCATCCCCTTATAAAGGACTTGTTTTGCTCGACTCCTGTCCCGGTAGATGGTCACTCCCTTACAACCTAATTCGTAAGCCAATTTATAGACCTTGGCCACGTCATCCACAGTTGCCTCATGAGAAAAATTGACGGTCTTGGAAACGGCGTTGTCTGTATATTTCTGGAAGGCCGCCTGCATCCGGATATGGTCCTCGGGAGTGATGTCGTGAGCCGTCACAAAGAGTTTCCGGATGTTCTCCGGAACTTCCTTCACATGCTGGATATTCCCCGTATGAGCGATCTTGCCCATCAGCTCTTCCGTATAGAATCCTTCCTGTTTCGCCAATGCCTCGAAGTATGGATTGACCTCCAAAAGTTCCTTACCTTCCAAAACATGCCGGTTGAAGGCCAAAGCAAAAATCGGCTCGATGCCGGATGAAGTGCCGGCAATAATTGAGATCGTCCCGGCAGGGGCAATGGTCGTCACTGTGGCATTTCTCATCGCATCCCAGCGTCCCTTCAAAGCACTCCCATCAAAATTTCCGAAAGAACCCCTTTTCAGAGCCAACTCTCTGGAGGCCTCTCTTGCCCTTTTTTGAATAACGGACATCACCTTTCCCCCGATCTCCAAAGCCTTAGGGCTGTTGTAGGGAATTCCCAAGAGGACGAGGAGGTCGGCAAATCCCATCACCCCCAGGCCGATCTTGCGATTTGCCTTGGTCATGGCTTCGATCTGGGGAAGCGTATAGCGATTCATATCGATCACGTTATCCAAAAAGTGGACAGCCTTCTCCGTCGTCGTACCCAATCTTTCCCAATCGATGGCACCGTTTCGAACCATGTTGGAAAGATTGATGGAGCCAAGATTGCACGACTCGAAAGGGAGGAGGGGCTGCTCCCCGCAGGGATTCGTGCTCTCGATCGATCCCACTTGGGGCGTAGGGTTATCTTGATTGATCCGGTCAATGAAGATAATTCCCGGATCTCCGTTCTTCCAGGCATAGTAGACCATCTTCTCAAAAACTTCACGGGCATGGAGAGGACGAACGACCTCATTCGTCCTTGGATTTCGGAGAGTATACTCCTCGTCTTTTTCTACGGCATCCATGAACTCGTTGGTGGCAGCCACCGAGATATTGAAATTGTTGAAGTGATGGTCGCCCTCTTTGCATTGGATGAAGTGGAGAATGTCGGGATGGTCTACTCGGAGGATGCCCATATTCGCACCTCTCCGTGTTCCTCCTTGTTTGATCGTCTCGGTCGCCGTATCGAAGACACTCATAAAAGAGACCGGCCCACTCGAAACGCCATGGGTCGAACCCACCACATCATTTTTCGGCCTGATCCGGGAGAAGGAGAAACCTGTTCCGCCGCCGCTTTTCTGAATCAAGGCCATCTGCTTCACGGAATCGAAGATTTCATCCATCGAGTCTCCGACCGGAAGAACAAAACAGGCGGAGAGCTGTTGAAGCTCTCTCCCCGCATTCATCAGGGTGGGCGAGTTGGGAAGGAAGTCGAGAGAGGCCATTAACGAATAGAATTCATCCTCAAGGGCAGGCAGGTCGATCTCAGGATGATAGAGCCGGTCCCCCTGAGCAATATTTTTTGCCACTCTCCGAAAAAGTTCTTCAGGTGTTTCAAGAATGTTTCCCTGTAGATCCTTTTGGAGGTAGCGTTTCTTGAGAACGGTTATGGCATTCTGCGTCAGTTGAGCCATCTCCATTTTTCTGCCCTCCTCCACTAAATATAAGCCGCAAAAGCAAACTTAACACAATATTTTGTGTTGTCAAGAAAAATTTTGAAGACCCCTGAAAAACCCCAAAACCTATGACTCGTGAGAGTTTGACGGAAAGGGTATCCTACGATAAGTTTTTTTCGAAAACGGTCGGATCCTTGCCGTTGGAGCGACCCCGCACAGAGACCCGCATCAAGGTACGGAGCGGGAATTACGGTTCTGAACTTAGTTTAAGATGAAGGAATCTTTATTGACCCTTACCCATTTTAAAAGGTTCTGGAATGGCGGTCAAAAAATTTATTAAAAGAATGAAAACAAAAGAAATTCTTATTCGACTGAACGAAGCATATTCAGGGAAAGAATCTGTCAACGAGACCACCCTCAGAGAAAAGAGTAAAGGATACTTTTCAAAGAAAATCTTGAAACAGGAATTCTTCGGTCGCCATATTAAAAAATAGCCCTCCCTTAAGTTCTCTTAAATTTAAATTGTTGTTGATTCATTCATCCCAATTTAGTAAACTCTCTTTACAATTCTAAGGTTACAAAATTTACGAGGACCGGAATGATGAGAAAAAGTAAAGCAAAAGCTGGCGAAAGAATATACTTGGTGAAAGCCACATTAAGCGACTGGCACGGAAATGTTCGAGGTCATCCCCATAGAGTGATAGCTATTCCTGAAGGGTCTACGTTATATCGCTTGGCAGAAGCCATCGTAGACAGTTTCGGCTTTTATTTCGATCATGCCTTCGGTTTCTATAGCAATATAAGGCAATGGACAAAATCTGAGGTAGGTTACGAATTGTTTGCCGATATTGAGGAGGAGAGTAAATTTGACGGGGTAGAAAGAACGAAGGTAGGAAAGGTTCTTCACGAAATCAAAAAGAAAATGTTATTTCTTTTTGATTATGGCGATGAGTGGCATTTTATTGTGGAACTAAAAGGAATAGAACCTCGAAGCGAAAATGCAAAGTATCCATTTGTCGTGGAGTCGGTTGGGAACGCTCCTCCTCAATATGGCGAACCAGACGATGAAGATGAATTTTAGGGAAAATTGGCCGGCTATCAGCCCGTATTGAAAAGATTTTTATGAATAAGATAGAAAAGCTTAAATTAGAGAAATTTCTTGCGAATTACTTTAAAGAAATCCATAAAATTTACACCGGTGGTGATTTCAGAGAAGAAAGTTTTTATCCATCGTTCAAGCGTCTCATTGAAGACTGTTCAGAGCTTTTCCAAACAAAAGCAGGTGTGAACGTTCTCGTTGCCCCCAGAAAAACAGAGGCTGGAATCCCCGATTTTCGGGTGGGGAAAAACGGCCAGATCATCGGGTTTATCGAAGCCAAGCCTCCAGATGCCAATCTTGAAGAAGTTGAAGACTCTGAACAATTGAGAAGGTATCGGGATTCACTGCCAAATCTCATCCTAACCAATTTCTTGGAGTTTAGGGTTTATAGATCTGGCCGCCCGGTAGACAAGGTGCAAGTTGGGCGACAATTCACTCTGCGAAGCTTAAAGTCTCCACCGTCTCCTGAGAAATTAGACGACTTCTTCCAACTCTTAGAAAATTTCTTCTCCTTTTCAACGCCTGAGATTCAAAAATCCTCGGACCTCTCAATTGAGCTCGCCAAGAAGACCCGATTCTTGGAACATATTCTCCGAGAAGAGCTTTTGAAAGAGAATGACGAGGTCACAAGATTCTACAAAGCCTTTCAGGAAGAGCTAATCGAAACTCTGACAAAAGAAAGATTTGCTGACCTTTATGCTCAGACCATTACCTACGGGCTTTTTGCTGCGAGGATGCGTTCCCTTATCCCCCCTGTAAAAAAGGCTGCCTCCTCTCCCCCTTTAACAAAGGCTACTTCCTACCCCCCTTTACAAAAGGCTACTTCCTCCCCCCCTTTACAAAAGGGGGGTAAGGGGGGATTTAAAGGATTTGATAGAGAAGCGGCTTGGAAATCCATCCCCGAAAGTTTACCTCTCCTTAAAGAAATATTTTATTCCATGACCGGACCTCATTTCCCCGAGTCCCTAACATGGATCGTGGATGACATAACGCAGATTCTTGGGAAAGCCGATATTCCATCAATCCTTAAAGAATTCAAAACCACTCGATGGGAGGAAGACCCGGTCATTCAGTTCTACGAGACCTTTCTCGCCACCTATAATCCTACGGAAAGACAGCGATTGGGAGTTTACTACACCCCGTTGCCTGTCGTTTCCTACATCGTAAGGTCTATTCATCATCTTCTTAAAGAAAGATTTGGAAAGGGAGAAGGGCTTGCCACAAGCGATGTCACTCTTCTCGATCCGGCAGCCGGAACTCTCACATTTGTAGTCCAGGCTATCAAGCAAGTCCAAAAGGAGTTGCAGGATAATAAAAAGGGAGGGCTCGTAAAATCGTACATCGAGGAACATATCCTGCCTCATTTCCATGCGTTTGAAATTCTCGTCGCTCCGTACACGGTTGGACATTTCAAGGTCTCAATGATTTTAGAAGATATGGGCTACCTGTTCAAGGAAGGGAAACGGTTTCAGTTTTTTCTCACCAATACTTTGGAGATGAAAGACCCAAAGCAGATTAGTTTTCTCATTGACCTTGCTAAAGAAGGGCAAGAAGCAAAAAGGATAAAAGAAAAAGTTCCCATTCTGGTTGTCCTTGGCAATCCTCCTTATTCGGTGAGTTCAGAGAATAAATCTGAATTCATTGAAAGCTTGATGGAAAATTACAAAGAGGATGTGAGGGACGAACGAAATATTCAGCCCCTTTCAGATGATTATATAAAGTTCATCCGTTTTGCTCACTGGAAGATAGACCAAGCAGGCAAAGGTATTTTAGGGTTTATTACGAATAATGCTTATCTTTCGGGAGTGATCCATCGCGGAATGAGAAAAAAACTCCTGGAAACCTTCGATGAAATCTACATCCTGAACCTTCATGGTTCTTCAAGGATTGGCGAAAAGACACCCGACGGTGGCAAGGATGAAAATGTCTTCGACATTCAGCAAGGCGTTGCCATCGCCCTCTATGTAAAATTAGAAAACCCACTTAAAGAAAAAACAATGCATTATGCCGACGTATGGGGACTTAGACAGGAGAAGTATAAATATCTCTTCGAAAACGATATACAGAAAACCAAATGGCAAGAACTCGAACCAGTCGCCCCTTACTACTTCTTTGTTCCAAAGGATTTTGCATTGCAGGCTGAATATGAAAAATTCTGGAAGATAACAGGTATATTCAAAGAGTGGTCCAGTGGAGTAACAACACATAGGGATAATTTTGTAGTGGGATTTACAAAAGAAGAAATAATTCAGAGACTCAGGATATTTAATGGGAAATTACCCGACGAGTTAGTCGCCCAAAGTTTGAATCTCAAAGATACTGGAACATGGAAATTGGCTAATGCAAGGCGAAAGGTAAAGGAACAAAGAGTTGAAGATAAAATTTATCCTTATGCTTATCGCCCCTTCGATGTAAGATTCGTATGTTATGAACCAATTTTAATAGATAGGCCGCGGTTGCCTTTTATGAATAATTTGATATCAGAGAATTTAGGCTTAGCAACAGTAAGAATCCTCTCCCAGTTGCCCTTTTCTCACACTTTTATTTCAAAATGTTTATCAAACAGGGAATTCGTCTCAATAAGAACGAAAGAAAGAACATATATTTTCCCTCTCTACTTATATCAAAACAAAACTGAAGAAGACCTTTTTTCCGAAAAGTCACAGAAGGTAAATCGCATCCCAAATTTTACCCATGAATTCTTACAATCCATAGAAGCATCTGTAGGTACTGAACCAGTTCCAGAGGAGATTTTTTACTATATCTATGCTCTTCTCTATTCTCCCACCTACCGAAAGCGCTATGAGGAGTTTCTCAAAATAGATTTTCCGAGAGTTCCGTTACCCACAAATCAAAAGGCTTTCAAACAATTGAGCGATCTTGGCAAAGAGCTTGTAGACCTTCATTTGCTAAAACACCCGGATCTCCAAGAGACTGAGGTCGGTTTTCCAAGAGATGACTCCAATAAGGTTGAGAAGGCTACTTATGCTGAAGAAGGCCGGAGAGTCTTTATAAACAAGGAACAATATTTTGAAGGCATCCCAAAGGAAGTCTGGGAATATCAAATCGGGTCCTATCGGGTTATGGAAAAATATTTAAACGACCGGAAAGGTCGAAAGCTCTCTCTCGATGAGATTAATCACTATATGAAAGTGGCAAAAGCCATCCAGCTGACGATTAAATTACAAGAAAAGATTGACGATGTTTACAGAAGAGCTGAGAATTAGGCCATGAATATGGTATCATTATTCGTAAAGGTAATATTTCTGAGGAGGATACTTTAATGAAACAGTTAAAAATTATCGTTGAAAAACATCCTGATGGCTATGTGGCATATCCTCTAGGACTAAAAGGTGTTGTAGTTGGACAAGGGGATACGTACGAAGAAGCCCTTACAGACGTTAAATCGGCAATCCGTTTTCACGTTGATACTTTTGGAGAAGAAGTCCTCGACGTTCAGGGCTTATGAAAAAACGTGATGTCATCCTTCAGGTGAAACGAGACAAAGCGGTCATCGAGTCGGGGAAAGAAAATACCATCCCAACCTTTATTGCAAAAGTTAAGAGAACCTCTAATAATTATCAATTTGTCACTCCCGCGCAGGCGGGAGTCCAGTGATTTGAAAGATTTCTGGATTCCTGCTTTCGCAGGAATGACATTTTTAGAGCTTGCCTTAAATTTCAGGTCTAAAACGCGTGGATGATCGTTAAATAGCTATTGATGCCCTCTGGCCGATTTCTTACGGCCGTCTCAAAAGCAGTATGGGCTTCGACTACCCATTTTTTGTAAGTCCACCATATTCCAGGGCCAATAGCAAAGACCCTACCCAAATCATGTTTTACCCTTCCTTCGCCCGTCTTATCGTCCGTGGTCTGTTGATAAAAATATCCAGATAATCCGACTCTAAATTGATGCGCAGCCCCAGTTTTGGTAAGGGCATATTCAACGCTGTAATCAAAGTGAAATTCTTGTCCTGGCGAAAGGTGAGTGTTTACGCCCGTCAAACCCGGAATTCCTATTTTTGTAGCAACAGAAGGACCAATTATGAAATCGTCGTTTTTCGTGTTGAAACTATAATCCATCTTTACCCCTGCTGAGAGATTCGGGTGCCAAGGCAAAAAAACTGTCGCTGCTAAGACAGGTGAGAAGCTCCAAACATTCGTTCCAATATTAACCAAATGTTTTTCATTCCATGGACCTGTAGGAGCCGTTATATCCAATCCGCATGCAGCATGAAATAAACCATTTTTAGAGTGCCATGACAAATTCGGACCAAAGGTGATATCGCCTATTCCATTTCGGTGTTCACCCATTTCCGAAGGACCCGCTGGTGTCAATGCGTCTAACTTCAGACTCGCCCTCACCCAGGGCACAATCATCTGTGCACCCAAAGACCCACCCAAAGTCTTTATTGGGGAAATATAAAGGACCCGTGTGGCAGAGGCATAGACGTCAAGCCGATCTAATTCGACGCCATCCCTCGCAACGTTCAAGGTTCGGCCACTGTCATTTTTTAGATTGTCGGCAGTGTAATAGTTAAGGTACTCTTTAATATAAAGACCTGGCGGAGGGAAAACCCCTACCAGGAAGGCTTCAGCACCAAGGGGTTCGTGATTCACTCCTCCGGCAAAGGCAAAAGGAGGGAGAAATAAAATGACTGAAGCAACGAGGACAATTACAAACCATCTCAGTGCCCCTCCCCTATGTTCCATAGCGGATCTCCTCCCTTGTAGAATTCCTTTCCATTTTCACTTGGATATATAGACAAGATCTACGGCAAAGAGGTTTATTGATAACACAAAAGTACTCTTTGTCAATATTGAAAATAAAATTCTAAAAGAGATCCTCTTGATCCGCCGGTCGGCTCAGTGAATTGAGGAAGGAAGATTGAACGATTCTGATGTAAAAGCCGAAATGTTGCCCTTGGAAACACGCCATCTTGAGAGGAAATTAATAATAGGAAGGAGAAAGGTCCAAAGCCTATTTCGGTGCCTTTGCCAGGACTACTTCACAGATTTTAGGAGATTTTTTCTAGTGAAAACTGCCCGCTTAGAATCTGCCTTAACTTTCGGCGATCCACGTCCAATATCCGAATAAATTTAAGTCCGTATTCATACCCTTCCCAATCTTCCTCCCAGACAAGATCTTTGCGGACGACCTTGGCCAACACTTCAAAATTGGCCAATTCGTACTCTTTCGGAAAGAGGACAGCCACTCTTAATTCCGTTCCGATTGACATGTTTTTGACCGAGCGGATGAGAAGACCGATCTCGCTTACGTTGACGACCAGCCCTCCATGAGCTCTTGGGGCATTCCTGACCAAATATTCAAGAGGCAGATTCAAAAGGAATCTCGGAGATTGTCTTCTATCTCTCTTACCTTCTTTCTTCTCGCTTTGATACTTTTTTAGATCGCTTGGCTTTTCACAGAAATTGAGATCCCCGTCGCAAACCGTTTGCCCTCCGTCGAGATCACAATGTCCGATACCACGGCCTAAACCAACGCCTTCAGAGGCTCTGTAGAATAAACATGGTTCTTTTTCCGGCACGTCGCCACTCCCAAATATCTGTGATTCAATTAGGAATTAAAAATTTGTCAAAAATCTGCAATAGTAATGCCAGAGGAAGATTAATCCATTAACCTTATTGATTCACATAATTTATCTAGATATTCAATTTTCCGAAGAAAAGAGAAAGTGACATTTTTCGTCTCGCAAGTCATAACCTCTGTTAGACTATTTCGTGCATTCCCTACGAATTGTTACCGACAAATCGATTATAGCCCTTCGATTCTTTGACGATAGGGCTTCGTATCATAGACTTCAGGGTTCACTGTGTTGAGTGCTTTCTCCTTTTTTAACAGAGAAAGGGCATTCATGGCAGCCATGGTCGCCATTTTATTACGCGTTTCTCGAGAGGCACTCCCCAGATGGGGGAGGAGCACTACATTCTCACATTCCATCAGTCCCGGAGCTAAGTCCGGCTCGTTTTCGTAAACATCGAGCCCAGCACCAGCGATTCTTCCCTCCTGCAGGGCCTTGACCAGAGCTTTCTCATCGATGATCGGTCCCCTCGACGTGTTGACGAGAAAAGCAGTAGGTTTCATCAAAGAAAGTTCTCTCTCACCAATCAAATGGTGAGTTTCTTCGGAGAGAGCGGGATGGAGGGTGATAAAATCACTCTCGCGTAAAAGGTCGTCCAGTTCTCGATATTCTACGCCTTGGGTCTGTTCAATCGTCTCTTTCTGCAAGGGGTCGTAAGCTAAAACCACCATGTCAAACCCTTTCGAGCGCTTCATAACAGCTTGCCCGATTCGTCCGAAGCCGATGATGCCCAGGGTTTTTGGCTTTCCACTCCCTCCAGGACTCACGTCCATCCCGAGAAGAATGTTTGGTCCCCAAATTTTAAACCGCCCCTCTTTCAGATACTGATGCCCCTGGACAATGTTTCGGGCCACTGCCATGATCAAAGCCCAAGCAAGATCGGCTGTCGTATCCGTTAAAATGCCCGGCGTATTGGTGACGGGAATGCCCAACTCCGTAGCCGTTTTTACATCAATATTGTTATATCCCACAGCAAGGTTGGCAATTCCAAGAAGTCTTGGATTGGTTTCCATGATGGGGCGGTCGATCTCTTCCGTAAGAAGGCAGAGAAGCACATCAGCCTTCCTGACTCCCCGGATCATCTCCTCTTTAGCCGGCGTTTCATCTTCAGGGCCGGGCCAGACATCTACCTTTGCCTCTTTCCGCAATAGAGTCAGGCCTGCTTCGGGAATCATTCGGGTGACAAATACATGCATCACTATGCCTCATTATGTGTTTGAGTGTTTCTTCCCGGCAAAGTCCTTAATTTTCCAAAATAGATCCGAGACGTCACAAAGTTTCCTCCCCCAGAAGGGTTGCGATGATCTTCTGGCTTCAGGGTGGATGAAGCAAAAATGGCGGCACTTGATCTTCTGCAATGCTTCTTCAAACCCTTTTTCATCTCCCTCCCCTTCGAAGTAATCCGGTATCCAATATCCTAAAGAGGAAAAAGCACTCTTCCCTCCAGAATGATAATGATAGAAATCCATGAAATGATCGAGTGAGGTCTTGACACCATATTCGTCGGGATCGAGATGCCAAGGGGATCCCGGCTCCATTTCGATGGTAAAAGTGCGAATCCCTTTGACGTTAGGATATCGGTCCCGGATGATTTTCTGGAGTCGGATCGTTTCTTGAACATCCGCCTCTTTTTCGAAGGGGACGCCCAGTGTAAAGAAGAGGTCACAGAAGACTCGATGGGCTCTCAACTGGTCAAGGGTCTCCATCAGGGCCTGATTGGAATAAGAATACCCTTTGTGGATCTTTCTCATCTGTTCCGACCCAACATCGGGTGAGAGAGCGATCAGTGATTTGGGGCCGGGAAACGTCTCCTTAAAAGACCTGATAAAATCAGCGGTGGGAAGTCCAAAGCACTCGAAAAAACACTCCATCCTGATCTTCTCTTCCCGGATGCGAGAAAAAAGCTCAAGAAAATATTGGGGCTTCCGAGGATAAGGATCGAAGCAGATGTGGAACGTCTCATAACCATAGGAGAGAGCTTCTCGAATCGTCTCGAGAACACTTTCCACCCCTCTAAACGTCACCTCATTTCTCCCGGTGATGGTTTCCACGGATGAACAACCGCCGCCGCACCACGTGCATTGGACAGGGCATCCTCTGCCCACGGTGAGATGGTAGATGGGTGATTTGAGGGAATACATCCAGAAATTCTTCTTCTTTGAAACCCCTTTCACATAGAAGGGTTGACCGATATAACGGATGTAGGTGGGATAATTTTTCAGCAATGGGAAGTTGGTAAAGGAGAACTGATCCAGTTCTCTCTCTGAAGCGACGTAGGAAAGGGGGTTGACAAGAATCTTTCCCTTCCTTCTCCATGTCAGGTTGGGAATGGAAAAAAAGTCTTCCTCCCCTCGTATGAGGGCATTCGTCAATTCCAGAATAGGAATTTCGGCTTCCCCACGAATGATCCCATCCACGCCGTCGAAGTTCTTCATGATCTCTTCGTGAAAGAAGCTCGCGGTATAGCCTCCAAGCAGAACGTAAATGGAGGGAAAGGAGGCCTTTACTTTTTTGACCACTTCCATCACATCGTAGCTCTGATGGTGCCAGTGGAGGTCTAAGGCAAGAATCCGAGGAGCCTTTTCTCTAATATATTCGATAAAAGAAAAACTGTGATTTTCAATCCACTCCACTCCCAAGTGTACCACCTGGGCGGAAATGCTATGGCGCTGAAGAAGATCGGCCAAGCCGAGGAGTCCCATGGGCATGAAGTTGATCCAGATGAATTGATTGATTGGCCGGTAATAATTGGTCAGCTTAGGAACATGGAGAAAAATACAGGCGACTGCTCCCATCGGGGCGAATTGTAAAATGGGCCGAGACATTATTCAACCTCCCCTAACTTATTTTAGGATTGGGTTTTTGCCACCTGGCATGAGATCTAGAATGAGTTTGATAATAAGGGACGTCGAGAGAATCCAGTTGGGTTTATCCCGCCCTGATTCAAGTGTCCCATGGTCTGGTGGTCAGCCGATGGAGGACTTGACAGCACTTCAATTACTGGATACTATTCTATTTCGAATGAACATTCATTCCTCTCCTAAAATGATGAAAAAACAGGATAAGCGCAGTGACATCATTGGAGCTGCACTGGATCTTATTGTAGAACGCGGCTTTCACGGAACTTCAATGGCTATGGTAGCCGAAAAAGCTGATGTGGGAGCGGGGACCATCTATCACTATTTCGAGAGCAAGGAGGCTCTTATTAAAGAATTGTATCAAGAACTGGAAGAGAAAGTCACGGTGATACTTTGGGAAGGAAACCCCATTTCCATGCCGATCAGAGAGAGATTCATCCATCTCTGGACGGTGCTCCTGAAATACTTTATCGCACACCCTCTTTATTTTCGGTATATGCAGCAGTACCACAATTCACCTTACGGTGTCTCCTTGCGGAGGGAAAAGATGTTGAGTAAGGTGGATGATCGTGACATATTCAAAAAGCTTTTCGAGGAGGGAATTTCACAACAGACGATAAAGGATTTACCCATCAGTATGCTTTCTGCTCTCGCCTTCGGTCCACTCGTTTCAATGGCACGAGACCATACCCTTGGCTTCACAACACTTGATGATCCTTTGATTGCCGAAACCGTACAGGCATGCTGGGATGGAATAAAAAAGTAAGGGAATTTTACGCCAGGAGACAAAATGTTTGAATAGAACCGTAGAGGTATCCTATGCAAAATGATCACAGGGTCAAGCTGATGATTATTCTTCTTTCAGGCCTCATGCTGATTAGCTGCAAACAGAAGCAGCCCCCCCCATCGGCCATTCCTGAGGTTGCCATTGTGACGGTCAGTCCGGAACGGGCGGTCCTAACCACCGAATTGCCGGGTCGCACATCCGCCCACCTGGTTGCGGAAATTCGTCCGCAGGTGAACGGCATAATTCAAAAAAGGCTGTTTGAGGAAGGATCGGATGTCAGGGTCGGTAAAGTACTCTATCAAATCGATCCCGCCCCCTTTCAAGCCGCCTACGACAACGCAGCGGCCAACCTTGCCGGCGCGCGAAGGGCAGCGGAGAAGGCGCGGGCTGCGTTGGAGGCGAGCATTGCCGGCGTTGTCCGGCAGAAGGCCACCCTGGAGCTCGCGCGGACGAACCGCTGGCGCTACGAAGAACTTTTTAAGAGGAGCGTCATCTCTACTTTACAGCGCGACCAGGCTGTGACTGACTGCGATGTTGCCGAAGCCACGCTAAAGTCGGCCGAGGCACAGGTAAAAAACGACGAGGAAGCCGTCGCCGTCGCCGAGGCAGCCATCAAGCAGGCGGAGGCGGCAGTAGAAACGGCCCGGATCAACCTGGGATACACCCGCGTGTTGGCGCCAATCACAGGGCGTATTGGCAGATCCACTGTCACCGTTGGCGCTCTGGTGACCGCCGGAGGAGCCACCCAGCAACCCACGGCTTTGACCACCGTTCAACAACTGGATCCCATTTACGTCGATGTGCCCCAGTCCACCAACGAACTGCTACGTTTGCGGCGTCGCGTGGAGGAAGGCCACCTCCATCACAACGGAAAAGACCAGAGTAAAGTCCGACTCATCCTGGAGGACGGCTCTACGTATCCCCTGGAAGGAACGCTTCAGTTCCGCGACGTCACCGTGGACTCGACAACTGGCTCCGTCACTCTGCGGGTGATCGTTCCCAATCCAAAGGGCCTCCTCCTCCCGGGCATGTACCTACGCGCAGTGGTGCAAGAGGGCATCAACAACGAGGCCATCTTCATTCCCCAGCAGGCTGTGTCGCGGGATCCGATGGGGAATCCCGTTACGCTCATCGTAGACGCTGAGGGGAAGGTCGCCCAGCGGACACTTACCCTCGATCGAGCCATCGGCGACCGATGGCTCGTAACCTCAGGGCTTGCGCCGGGCGAGCGCGTCATCGTCGAGGGCGGTCAAAAAGTGCGGCCCGGGACTAGCGTAAAGGTTGTCCCATTTCAGGGGGATGGAACGAGCCGTGCAGCGGCTAAAGAAACGGCTCAGCCGGCCCCAAAATCGAAGTAACGGAGGCGTGTAGTGTTATCGAGGTTCTTCCTGGACCGTCCTGTCTTCGCCTGGGTCATTGCCATTATTCTGATGGTGATGGGTGGCCTGGCGATCTACAAGCTGCCCATCGCGCAGTATCCCCCCATTGCCCCACCATCGATCAGGATTGGCTGCCTTTATCAAGGGGCCTCGGCGGAGACAGTGGTAAACAGTGTGACGCAGATCATCGAGCAGCAGATGACCGGTCTGGACAAAATGCTTTACATGTCCAGCAGCAGTGATTCGTCTGGCATCTCGGCCATCGAGTTGACCTTCGCCCCGGGAACCGATCCGGACCTCGCCTGGGCAAAGGTGCAGAACAAGCTCCAACTGGCAATGGCAGGGCTGCCGGATGAAGTGCAGCGCCGGGGCATCTCGGTCCGCAAATCCACCAGGAACTACCTGATGATGGTGGGCTTGATTTCTGAAGACGGCAGCATGACGGATATTGACTTGGCTGACTATCTGATGACCACCGTGCAGCAGGTGCTGGCGCGGGTGCCGGGCGTCGGAGAGGTGGAAGGATTCCGTGGCGAGTATGCCATGCGTATCTGGCTCAACCCCAACAAGTTGACGGGTTATGGCCTGACAGTGGATGATGTGACCCAGGCGATTCAAGGTTATAACGTTGAGGTCTCTGGCGGCCAGTTTGGCGGGGCGCCAGCGATCAAAGGCCAGCGTCTCAATGCCTCCATCATCGTCCATAATCTGCTAAAAACCCCCGAGGAGTTTGCCGCCATCCCCGTCCACATGAATCCCGACGGCTCCATTGTACGGATCAAAGATGTCGGGCGAACCGAGCTTGGGACCGATCTTCCCGATACCATTAATAACTACAATGGATTGCCGGCGGCCGGGCTCGCCATCCGGCAGGAGCCCGGAGCCAACGCGTTGGAGACTGCCAACCGAATCCGGGCCAAGATGAAGGAGTTAAGCCGGTACTTCCCTCCCGGCATGAAGGTCGTTTATCCCTTTGACACCACTCCTTTCACCGTAGTGGCCATTGAAGAGGTGTTCAAGACCCTTATCGAAGCGATCCTGTTGGTCTTTCTGGTTATGTATCTTTTCATGGGAAACATACGGGCCACCTTCATTCCGACCATTGCGGTGCCGGTGGTCCTTCTCGGCACGTTCGCAGTGCTGGGACTGTTAGGGTTCTCCATCAACATGCTGACCATGTTCGGCATGGTGCTGGCCATCGGCCTGCTGGTGGACGACGCTATCGTGGTGGTGGAAAACGTCGAACGTATCATGAGCGAGGAAGGACTCCCGCCCAAAGAGGCGACCGCCAAGTCGATGGACCAAATTACCCCTGCGCTGATCGGCATCGGGTTGGTGCTGTCGGCAGTCTTCGGACCGATGGCGGTCTTCACCGGGTCCACGGGGGTCATCTACCGTCAGTTTTCCGTGACCGTCATCTCCTCCATGCTCCTTTCGGTGTTGGTGGCCTTGATCCTGACACCGGTCCTCTGCGCGCAGTTCCTCAAGCCGGTTCCGAAGGGGCATGAACCGGCGGAGGGCGGCATATCTTTGCTTCGGCCGTTTTTCAGATGGTTTGATCGCATTTTTTTCCGGGTCCGAGACCTGTACGTGAGGCTGGTCGGCCACTCGTTCAACAAGAGGGCGCGCTATGTGGTTCTTTACGTTATCATTGTCGCGGGAATGGGACTCCTGTTTCTTCAGTTGCGTACGAGTTATCTCCCGGATGAAGACCAGGGGATACTGCTCTGCCAGGTTACGCTTCCGGCGGGTTCCACGCTGGAACAGACCGAGGCGGTGATGGGGAAGGTCAGGGACCAGTTCCTAAACAAGGAAAAAGACGCGGTGGAATCCATTATGACGTATTCCGGTCAGAACCAGGCCGGCCGTGGCCAGAACATCGGTATGGCTTATGTCAGGCTCAAGGACTGGAAACTGCGTCCCCGCCGAGAGCAGAAGGTTACCGCCGTGGCCAACAGGACCACGAAGGCGTTTTCAGAGATCCGCAACGCCATGGTGTTCGTCTTCCCGCCGCCGGCGGTCACCGAACTGGGCAATGCCAAGGGCATTGATTTTCAGTTGCAGGATCGTGGCGGTCTCGGTCACGCCGGTCTGATGGAGGCCCGCAGGCAAGTCCTCGACATGGCGGCCAAGGACCCGAGATTGGCCCGGGTGCGGCCCAACGGGCTGGACGATGTTCCACAATACCGGATTACCGTGGATATGGAAAAAGCGGGCGCGCTGGGGGTTCCGATCACTGCGATTCACAACACCATTTCGACGGCCTTTGGCAGCGCCTATGTCAACAACTTTCTCAAGAGCGGACGGGTCAAGCACGTGGACCTTCAGGCCGATGCCCCCTACCGCATGCTGCCCGAAGACCTGCAAAAACTTTACCTTCGTAACACGCAGGGCAAGATGGTCTCCTATTCTACTTTTGCATCCGGCCAGTGGAGCTACGGTTCTCCCAAGCTGGAGCGCTTCAACGCCTTTCCGTCCATCAACATCTGGGGTGAGGCAGCGCCGGGGAGGAGTTCCGGTGAGGCCATGCAGGCCATGGAGGATTTTGCCTCGAAGTTGCCTAAGGAGATTGGTTATGACTGGACAGGGATTTCCTACCAGGAGCGAGAAGCCCGCGCCCAGACCGCCCCGCTCTACGCCTTTTCCGTTCTGATCATTTTTCTTTGCGTGGCGGCCCTGTACGAGAGCTGGACGATCCCTTTTGTCAACCTGCTGATGTTACCGCTGGGCGTCTTTGGCGCGACGGCCGCGACATGGTTGTGCGGTATGCCGAACAACGTTTACTTCCAGATCGGATTTCTCACTACCCTGGGATTGTCCACTAAAAACGCCATTCTGATCATTCAATTCGCACAGCATCGCATGGAACACGGAGAGAAACTGGTCGAGGCGACCCTGGGGGCGGTGAGAACCAGGTTCCGGCCGGTCATCATGACCTCGATGGCGTTCTTCTTCGGCGTCTTGCCGCTTGCCGTATCCAGAGGCGCCGGAGCGGGAGCCCAGAATGCCATCGGGACGGCGGTTGTCGGCGGGATGCTTTCGGCCACCTTCATTGACCTCGTTTTTATCCCGCTTTTCTTTGTCCTTGTAACCCAGAGATTCAGAGGAAAGGGAGCAAATCAAACAACTGAGCATCGTCCGGATTCCATCACCTCTCATACGCCAGGTGGACTCGTCTGAAACGGTGCGAAGTAATAGAGGTTAGATTGTTTGACGGGGTTACCGGATTTCAGAGGTCTCCTAAATACTTCTCCTATGCCTTTCATCAGGACTCATCCCCGTCGAAATATCCTTACATATAAATTTTCAGTGGGTAATCTCTCAGAAGATCATCCCATGACGATTTTTAATCGATTGACTTGCTCATCATTTCAATGATATTTGTTTTATAAAAGATGGCTTGCTCGGGTGGTTGACGCATAAACTAAACCCGTGACCAATTGAGCAGAAGATGAGTTCCTTGAATCGTAATCGATCGTAATCCGCAGTCCGGATCGGTTCATGGAATAATTCATTTTTAAGGAGGTCAGATCACGATGAGTAAACGATGCTCAATGATTTTCATCTTCGCTATAGTGTTACTCGGAATCTGGAGTTGTGTGACGAACGGTGTTCAAACCGGTCAAGCTCCAATGAATCCCATCCGAGTGGGGGTGACCCCGCTTTATCCACCTATCATCTTCAAAATGGACGGGAAGATTGTAGGGTTGGAAGCAGATCTGGCCAAGCGGCTTGCTGATGAGCTGAAAAGACCCATCGAATTTGTTGAGATAAGTTGGGAAAGACAGATTCCCACTCTGTTAGAAGGGAAGACTGATATCATCATGTCAGGCATGACCATCACGCAGGCCAGACAGGTACGGATCACCTTCAGTGAACCTTATCTGACAAGTGGACTCATGATCGCCTTCGCGGCTGAGAATGCTCCGGAATACACCTCATTGAAGGACATTGTGGAATCCGTCCCCACTGTTGGATTTGTTGCTGGCACCACAGGGGAGGTGTACGCACGAGCCAACTTTCGTGAGGATAACAGAATGGTTCCTATAAAGTCGGCGAGGCAAGCCGCCTTAGAGTTAAAGAATAAGACCATCGACGTCTTTGTGTATGATGCTCCTGCTATCGTATGGATTGTTTCTGAAAATGAGGCGGAGCTAAAACTCCTTCCAGAGCTGCTAAACATTGAATATCTGGGTTGGGGATTGCGGCAGGATGACCGAGAGCTACTTGGCAGGGTGAATGGGCTGCTCAGTAAATGGAAGAACGATGGGACCCTAAAAGAGATGATCCTGAAGTGGTTGCCCTACTGGAAGCGTTTTTAGTTCCTAAGGGCGTTCTCTTCCAAAGCGATTTTAGATGAGAGAGAGCTGTCTTCGTTAATCCGTCTTGTTTCTTTTCCCCGCCTAAAAAGCGATCCGATTCTTTAGTATTCCTATATCGCCCGTCGGCAGATAAACCACGTTTCTTCGCGGCCCGTCGCGGTCGGCTCTGTGAGTTCGACCCTGAAACCGGCTTTGGAGAGGAGAGCCATCACTTCTTCGCTCGATCGAAAATGCGGTATGAGGCTCAGTATCTTCAGCCGCCGTTCCTCAACCCAGCGCAGCCAGGGGCTGCGCTTCCGAGAAGGCACAGTGGCTCGGAGGATCAGTGTTCCTCCTAGCGAGATTCTAGAATGAAGCCGCTGGAGCGTGAGCCTCAATTCATCATCGGAGAGCAGGTGAATTATATCGAGCATCAACCCCGTATCGACCTGATCCGGGAAAGCTGCAGGCAGGTCAGGCGCTTTCCCCACGCTAGCTGACCCACGGTCACCAAAGGCCCTGTTTGCAATCCTAACACGCTTCGGGTCAGGATCGAGACCATAAACCTTTGTCTGGGGAAACAAAGAGAGCAGCCAGACTGCTGGGATCCCATAACCGCATCCGATATCGATCATTTGAATGGGTGAGTGAACAAAACTTGCAAGTCGGGGGAACATAGGATCTAATAGAATTTTGAATCTTGCAAAAAGTCGTGGATAGGGCTCCATGTGCCGGTAACGCCTCATCACCCGCAACCGATGCTGCCTCGAACCCAGGATGATCTGTTCTTTCGACCATCGAATCGGAACAAAAAGGTGTTTCAAAAGCGGAGGTGTAATGGTGACCGCACCGATAAAAGAATACCCAATGCCCAGCACCAGGGCGATGCCCGCATTCCTTAGGAGAGCATGGCCGGACAGAGCGAGGGCGCCGAAACCCATGAATGTTGTAGCAAAGCAAAGAAATACCGACAGACGGATCAAACCGAGCGAAGGGTGATCCTCATCCATATAACGCTGATATGAACGAACCAGATAGAGAGCATAATCCGATCCCATGCCGATAACCACTACCGTTACCATGATGGCAGGAATGCCCAGCGGCTCCTTGAGTAGATTGAGGGTCCCAATCGTGCAGATCAGTGCGAACAGAGTCGGAAGAAGGCCAAGCAATGTCAATCGCCAATCGAGCAGGTAAAGGAAGGCAACCAGAGTGGTCATGAAGCCCACGATCAAGGCCATTTTAATGAAGTTGGACAGCAGGACATCACCGAGTCTCTGACTGAACAGAACCGGATCAAATATTCTAGCCAGACCTGTCGACTTGAATCGTTCGTAAAAGGGGTTCCCCCGGTAGGCAGGTCCCGGAATGAGGGTGGATATTTGGATCCAGGTTGAACGATCACGGCTCTTTGATATCCCAAGCAAACTAAAAAAGGATGGAGGAACCGGGAGGGCTGCCATCTCTTTTGTCTCCACCAGGGTTAAAAAGGGGGTGAAGGCATTCGGCGCAAAACCCAGTTGGTTTGAAGCGTCGTGGATTGCTTTCTGGAGGGCAGCCGTCCTATCCGACTGCCAGAAGGCCTGCCAGGCCGCTAAATTTTGATCTGCCCGCTGTTCACCGGGAAAGATCATAGATGGGACGAAGGCGGAAGCAAGCGTGCCGGTCCTGACATCGTGATCCAGAAGGGGAGCCAAGCGGTCGCCTTTTTGCTGTAATTCCTCAACATCTCGGCCCTCCACCATCACATAGATTCTGCTGAAGAGGTCTCCCCAAACGTCTCCCAGTAGTTTTTCCGCCGCCAGAGTCTCCTTGCTGACTGAATTCATTCCGTTAAGATCTACATGAAACACCGGGTTGGCGTAAAACAATAGGATTGTGGCCAAACCAAGGGCCACCAACGCTTTCTTTTTACCTCCGGCGGTTGCCATCCAGTTGGTAAAACGCTGCAAAGGCAGCAGGCTTTCTCCTCTTGCCGGCGGCATGGTGGGAAAGATCACGGGATAGATCAGATGCACAAAGATATAGGTAAACAGGACGCCCAGGGCGGTGAACTCCCCGATTTGGGCGAGGGCGGTAAAGCCGGTAACGGCAAGAAAGGCAAAGCTGATTGCAGTGGTCAACATGGCCAAAAGTCCCAGGGGCCAGACTTCTTTGGTCGCCTCCAGACCATGGGTTTCATAAGAGCGGTCCAGAAACAAGAGATAGGTGATGCCATAATCGACAGTAAAAGAAATGATGGCACTTCCAAACCCTATTGCCATCATCGTAATGGATGGATGAAACAGGGAGTAGAAAAAGAGGGCAAGCATCGTACCCGCCGCGGACGGCACTAATGCAAGCAGTCCGATGAGGGGCCGAGGAAAAGCGATCAATAAAAGGATAATAATGGCAATCGTTGAGAAAAGGACAGCCCTTTCTGTTCCCCGTTTCGTGCTGATTTCATTATCCAGCGCAGCCCTGTAGGTCCCAGCCGGGGTCAACGTGATGGTCTCCTGCCCTTCGCGGTGTTGATTCAGTTCCCGGTTGATCCCATCGATCAGGACAGTTACCTTTCGAGAAAAGCTTGTGTCCATCCCGGAGATCAGAGGCTCGGCAACGATGAGAAGGTGTTTGTTGTCAGCCGACAGGAGGTATCCTTTATAGATCTGGGCATTCTGGGTAGGTGCGAGGTGAGACAGCCGTGGGAGGATCAGACTTCTCAGATTCAGGGGATCTTGGGCGATGAGTGCGGGTTGGCCAATGCTTTCCAGGTGGCCCAATTGTGCGAGATGATCGGAGAGCATTGCGCGGATGTTCGCCGGGTCCAGTATGGGTTTTACTTTTTCTTCCAGTTCGTTCGCGGAGAACAAAACAGGTAGCCGACTGGTGATACTAAAAATCAGCTCGGGAATCAGTTGCTGCTCTTGGTCGAGGCCGACCCGTGCGAAGAGACCACTTTCGCTCAGCCGCTTCTGGATGACCACGGCGGCACTGACGAGCCCGTCGCTATTTGCTCCTGAACAGCCTACATCAATAACCACTTTGTCCTGAATCGGGTGATTGGTGATAATCCGGCGGGCATCCGCTAAGACGCTATCATTCTGTGGTAGGGAGGCCACCAGGTCAAGATCGAAGATGAGACGCTGCAGACCGATAACAAAGGTCCCCGTCACCACCAGTAGGACAAAAATAATAAATGACCATCGCAGTTTGTAACGCTGAAGAAACATGAAGAACAGCATCCATCAGCAACTTCTGTCGCTGCGTTCAAAAAACAATGCCGACTATTTTCAGTCTAAATACCACATCCCGGCAAAGCCAGCAATAGCTTGTTCTCATGACCATGGCCCTGCCCACCCTCAGTTTTTCATCTTTTGTGGACAAAGTGAGTCATCAGAGAGGTCATCGACACAGAGGGGCGAGTTTTGAAGTTCGTCGCCCCTCGGGCGCCACTTCCCGGCAATGTCATATCATTTGTATTGTGCCCCTTGCGGGGCACGCTCCGGCCGAACCTTTAGAACGCGGTCATGAATGGATCGTATCGGGAACTCTACCCTTTCAATAATCACGTTGACGAAAGGTTTGAACCTCCTTGGCGAGCTCCCTTTAGAGGATGCCGCCCTGCCTTCGCCGAAGCGGCTTCGCGCAGGCAGGTCTAAAGCTTCTCCAACTCGCCCCTCTGTATCTGAGCCCATGAAGGAAAGATGTGTCTTATGATTGCCCGACCGGGGTGGATCCCTGAAGAGGCTTCATCGGCCCAACCTTTTAGGGTTTGCTCGATACGTTTCATGAAGAAACTGGGTTTCAAGATTATCGGGGATCAACCCTGATTGTCCTCAACGCGGGCCTTATGAAGCCTCGGAAGGGATTTACCCCGGTCACGGGCAATAAAAACTGGGGGTGGGCAAGTGACCGCGGCCGGTTGACAGTTATCGTGTTGAAAGATATATTGAAAACCTGGGAGATGGCAAGGATGTATTCCGAAACGGCACCTCGACTCTTAAAGGTGTCGAACAGGCTGCTGAATAATCATCTCTTTCAGGTTGCTCAAAAACGGTCAGATGCAAGGCACCCGAAATCTTGAGGAATGAGGCGTACTTGGTAGTACGCCGCAATGACTTGCCCTGTTAGATAGAAGCCTGATGGGTTTTGTAGTCATTTGAAAAGGAATATTTTCAGGCTCTCTCTCTATAATCGCGTCCCCATCTAACAGGGCGAGGATGAGGGAAACACCGCAGATGGCCGTTTTTCAGCAACCTGCTAAAGGTTATGAGCCGCTTCCATACCCTAACCATCCTGGTCGTCCTCACTGCTCTGGGTGCCGGGTTAAGCCTCCCAAGCCCAATCCGCTGGTTCGTTCTCGGGCTATTGCTGACGGCTTATCTCGTCATCTTCATCCTCGGTGTATCAGTGCTGAAACTTAATTTTTTCGTCGAGGCCAGTTGCCGCGGTGATTCAACGGCGAGGCGTGTTGCTCTGACGTTTGATGATGGCCCAGACCCGGTGGCAACCCGAAATCTTCTGGAGGTTCTCAGACACCATCAGATCAAGGCCGCCTTCTTTCCCATCGGGACAAAGACCAGGGACTATCCCGAAGTGATCAAACAGATCGACCAAGAAGGTCACATTTTAGGAAATCACACGTTCAGACATGCCTGGTGGACCAATTTCCTAATTTCAGGTGCGCTCGATCGAGAAATGAGAATGGCCCAGGAAGCCATTAGGGGTTCAGTCGGTAAAGTTCCAGCTTATTTCCGCCCCCCGATGGGTCTGACCAATCCCCATCTTAAGAGAGCTTTGAAAAAACATGGGCTGTCGGTGATAGGCTGGGACGTCAGGCCTTTCGATACCACGGCGAGTACTGATAAGGTGATAAAAAGGGTACTCAAAAAAATGCGTAACGGAAGCATTATCGCCCTCCACGACGCGGGACGAACCCCCGCTGATCTGGTGCATTTAACCGACGAGTTGGTGACCAAGATTAAGGAACGACATTACACGTTCAGTGACCTGGAGGAACTGACTGGTATCAAAGCTTATCAGACAGCGGACGGAGTGAACGTGATAAAACCCGCCCCATTGATTCGATCCTTGCAGGAGCCCGGAGTAGGCCAGAAGCGGGGTGGGTTCTGGCGGTTCCTCGCCCGAAAGTTAGCCTCGAGCGCTTACGTAAGGAGAGCTGTCGAGAAGGAGGTAACGTTAGACGCGCTCAAGACTTCCCCTTCTCCCAAGTTCTTTTTCGGCGTGGGTTTGGTCCTGTTCAGTTACGTATTAGGATGGCCTATGGTTGGGCTGTTTAGCGTTCTATCGGCCTATTTCCAAGCCCCGGCTTTACTGATGCTGGGCCCGGCTTTTTATGGGTTCTCTCATCTGGTATGGATATTCGGGATGTACCTGGCCGGCCGCGACTGCATTAAATATGCCGATATCATACTGAGCTGGAGCCTGCGCAAAGCGATAGAAAGGGTTCTATTTACTGAACGCGGCTAATGGATTACAATGGTTCCAAGATTATTTCCGTTGAAGCATTGGTGAGGAAAGATTGTCTTCCAGGTAGCAAACAACAAAAATATCGTATACAATGTTTTAATTATTGCGCAGAGGATAAGAAAAGTGTCGAAGGAGGATAAGAATGCCTGAAGATCTCAATATAAAAGGCATTGTCCGTCATGTGGCCGAAGTCATTATAGGAGAACTGAAGCTGGAAGATGTCACTGCCGATACATTCAATCCGGATATGGACCTGGTGGAGGAGTTGGGCATTGATAGTATGGATTTAGCCACCATTGCCTTGGTCCTGCAGGATGAATATAAAATTGTGATTGACGAAGACGATTATCCAAAATTGAAAACGATTCGCCTGATAGCCGATTATATCAAAGGAAAACTTGCCGGAAAAAGTTAATCCCCAGGAATGAATCGCCTATGACTATTAATCACAAAGACTCTTTCGTGCCTCCCAAACCGAAATTTTCCGAGCTCTTAGCCCAGCCGCAGGTAAGGGCGCGCTGGGGAAAAGTCAAGAAATACTTTTTTCTGCGGGAATCAACCTATGACATGAGTAACCGCTGTAATATCCGTTGTGACGGCTGTTATTATTTTGAGGGGGACAAGCAGTTTGCCCGGGAAATTGGCGACGAGGAAGCATGGCGCAGGCTCATGCAAGCCGAAAAGGCTCGCGGTATTACCTATGTCGTTCTGGCTGGAGCGGAGCCGTCTTTAGTGCCGGAGTTGCTCAAGGTGTGCTATCAGGAAATCCCGTTGGGCAGTATTGCTACCAATGGTTTTAAAAAAATCCCGGAATCGGTAGGTTACAAGATTCACATCTCCGTCTGGGGGAATGACGAAACCAGCCTGCGAATCAGAAAAGCGAAAAATCTTTTGGAAAAACAGGTTGAAAATTACAAAGATGATCGGCGCGCGGTTTTTGTCTACACCTTTACGCGGGAAAATATCGACGAAGTCAATGAGGTCGCCGAAGAGCTTGTTTCCGATGGCTGTAAACTAACCTTTAATGTGTTTTCTTCTCCAATCGGTTATACGGGACCTCTGCGGCATGATGATGAATCTCTTCAACGGACAAAACAAATGATGATCGCGCTTTTGAATAAATATCCGCAAAATATTCTTTTTTCCGTTTACAATGCCGTGGTACACACTCACAAAAAAGGGTTGCACGATCTTTACGGTTGTTCCTATCCACGCCAGAATCCTTCGCGGGATATCGGTCTGGGCAGGTCTTTCCGGCAATACAGAACGGACTTGAACTGGGACCGGTCGGTTGCCTGTTGTGTGCCGGATACGGATTGCGACGATTGCCGTCATTACGCCGCCGGTTCGGCGGTGGTCACCGCGCGCCTTTACCGCCATGCAAATAATTTGGCCTCATTTAAATCCTGGCTGGACTACGTCGATACGTATCTGGCGGTCTGGGTCATGGGCTACGAAAAAGGGAAAAACCTTTGCAGCGAGCCGATCGAGCCGCCACAGATGGCTGTAAAGTAAGAAAAACGCCGGGTAGAGTATAGTTATCTGTCTGAAGAAGGGCAGCGTTTATGAAAACAGTCAGTTCCCTCCTGGATGAGGATTGGCAAGTCCGTTACAAACGGATTGCCAATCTTAACATCCGCAGTTCCATCTACGATGTGACGAACCGCTGCAATTTACGCTGCAAGGGGTGTTTCTTCTTTTCTTCCGGGGAGCATCAAGTGACGGAGGAAACGGATATACAGAAATGGGAAAATTTTATTGATAAAGAAAAAGAACGCGGTGTGAATCTGGCGATCTTAATCGGCGGTGAGCCGACTCTTTGCATGGACCGTGTTGAAGCTTTTTATAAGCGCCTGCCCACGTATTGCGCCACCAACGGTCTGATTAAAGTTTCCCGTGATCAATTTCCAGACATGATGGTGGGGATTTCACTGTGGGGCGGTCGTGCAGATGAAGAGGTTCTTCGCGGCCGTGACACCTTTGCCATCTCCAGTAAAAATTATGCTGGCGACCCTTACACCTACTATCTTTACACCATCACGCCGCGGCAGGTGGGAAAGATCGAACCGGTGATTAAACAAATTGCGGATGTCGGCTTAAAAGTGCACCTCCAGCTTCTCTCGAATGATGAAGGGGTGGACGGATTCTCCTGGAGCGAAGGTGAACTCAAAGATTTACGCTGCGAAATGGATGAAATGTTGGTCCGATACCCTCAAACGGTCATCTCCAGCAAATACTATCATGAAGTGATTACTACCGGGAAAATGATGGGACGCCGTTTTGGCTGGGAGGAATGTCCGTCCGTTACGGAATCACGGGATGACAGAAAACCGCAACCCCGCCGTTTGATTCATTTTATCCGATGGGCTTCCGATTTACACACCGTCCACCGCTGCTGCACATCGGCGACGCGCGATTGTTCCACTTGCAAGGATGGCGCGGCGCATATGAGTTGGATCATGGTCAACAAGCGGGACCATATGAATTCGACCGAAGATTTACAAAACTGGATCGAGGTTTACGAGATGTTCGCCAAGCTGTACCGTTTTATTCCGTGGTAATACCCCATCCGCTTTGATATAGAACATTGGTGATCGGCACCCGGGCTTTTTTTCTCGAGGAGAGGGGGTGTTCCATCCTTTAGGAGTGTCATAGTGATTTCAAAGAAGGCTGTGATATTGGGCTATGATGCTGTTTCTCCTTTAGGAACGGACCTGGATCGTCAATGGCAGCGTGCGGTCGCCGGGGACTGCGGAATAGGAAGGTTAACCAGATTCCCGCTTCCCGCCAACTTTCCCGTGCGCGTTGCAGGAGAAGTAGCGGAAGTCGACTTGCGGCCCTACCCTTTTTTAAACCCTCGTGAATTGGGATACTGGACATCACCGATCTTTAAATACGCTCTTCTGGTTGTGCATCGTGCTCTGGAAAAAAGCGGAATTTCAATCACACCCGACATCGCACCACGGGTTGCGGTGACTTTCAGCACGGCCATTGGCGGTCTGGACGCTATTTTACAAGCTGATCGGCGGATGGTTGCGGAAGGGAAGATGCCTCACCCCTTTACCAACCCCAATTCCTGTATTAATATGGTGGGCGGTAAGGTTTCTATCCTTACCGGGGCAACGGGGCCAATTTGTTCGACCATTACGGCGTGCGCAACCGGAATTACCTCGCTCATCATCGGCGAGATGCTGCTGCAAAGAGACATGGCGGATGTGGTGATCGGAGGTGCCGTTGATTTTCCTCTGGTCGAACCGATTGTCGCCGGATTCGCCACGATGAACGGAACTTACCATCCGAAGGAAGGACAGGCAGAAGAACCACCGGAAAAAACAAGTAGGCCTTTTTCCATCCATAGAAGAGGTTTTGTCGTTTCCGAAGGCGCTGGTTGCATTATATTGGGAACTCAAGAATTCGCCAAGGCGCATGGACTAAAACCAGAAATAGAAATGGCCGGCTGGTCCATGACATCCGATGCCGGCCATTTTGTTTCGCCCAAACTGGAGACTGTGCAACGATGTATTGAAGAGACAATCGCTCATGCCGGATTACGGCCCAACGATATCGACGCGATTAACGCGCATGCCACTTCTACCAAAGTAGGCGATAAAGTGGAAGCGGAAGCCCTCTCCAATATTTTTGGGAAAAGGGTTCCTCCGGTATCGGCAAATAAGTCCCAGTTGGGACACGCCATGGGCGCGTCGAGCGCCATCGAAGCGATTCTGGCGATGGAAGGAATGACGAAGGAAACTCTGCTTCCAACCATCAATTATGTCCCCGATCCGGGAATTGTTATTGACTGTGTGGCCGAAGGCGCCAGAAAGTTGAGTCAGGAATTTGTATTGAAAAACGCATTTGGTTTCGGTGGATGCAACTCCTGTCTGGTTTTGCGCAGGCTTATATAAAGGATAAGCGCTGTTTTATGAAAGCCCCTCAAAACAGGAAAGTTTTCGTTGTTGGTTACGGCGCAGCCACGCCACTTGGAAGCACCTTTGGAAAAACATGGGAAAGGGCCGTCAGGGGGGAAGCTGGTTTCAGGAAGGTGACACGGTGTAAAGTAGAATCGGCCTGCGACATCGTCGGAGAAATTCCGGATTGGTATCCGCTGGAGTTTGATTTCACCAATGCCAAAGAACTTTATAACTGGAATGCCGCTTTTGTAATTTTAACCATGGCTGTCTGCAAGGAGGCGCTGGAAAATTCGGGAATCCCCGTTGATGAAAAGACCGCTCCCCGGATGGCATGCCTGATCGGTTCAGCTGTGAACGGACCGGATGCTTTTCGCGTTGCCATGCATGATTTGGAACATCGCGGGCCGCTAAGGGTCAGCCCCTATTTGCTGCCAAATTTATGCGGGAATCTTCCTTCCGGCAAGGCTGGCATGCTGCTCAAATTTACCGGTCCTATTTTTTCGCCGCAAAGCGCTTGCGCCTCGGGAAATCATGCCATCGGCATCGGAGCAAGAATGATTCGGGATGGCGATTGCGATTTTGTCCTGGCCGGCGGCGTCGACGCGCCGCTTTTGCCGGAATTAATTCATGGCTTTGCGAACATGAACGCCACGATCAAAGTTCGTCCGGACGACCGGGCTTATAGCGATCCTGCCCAGGCCTCCCGTCCTTTCAGCGTGGATCGGAAAGGGTTTGTTCTATCCGAGGGGGCAGGCGTGGTTGTTCTCGCGGCGGAAGAATTGCTCAAGGTTTACGGCCTGAAACCCAAGGCCGAGGTGTTGGGTATCGGGTGGTCATCGGATGCCCATCATTATACTAGCCCAAATGCTCCGACCATCATACGAGCGATCAAGGAAACGATTGAAGACGCGGGTTTAAGGCCCGAAGATATTCAATATATCAACGCACACGGCACTTCTACGCCCAAAGGAGACCAAACGGAGATAAAGTGCCTACGGGATGTTTTCGGCAAAAAAATAGAAAAGATTCCCGTCTCTTCGAATAAATCTCAGTTAGGGCACACATTGGGAGCAACGGCTGCCATCGAAGCGGCCCTGACCATTGAAGGGATGAGTCAGGGGATCATCCTGCCCACGATTAATCATCTTCCAGATCCCAGTCTCGCCGATATTGATGTGGTGCCTAATGCCGCTCGCAAGCGAAAATATGAAATTGCTCTTTCCAACGCATTCGGATTCGGCGGAACAAACTGCTGTGTCATTTTCAGGGGAGTATGAGATGAAGCCCAAGCCTTTTGAACCGGAAATTTATGATAACGACGAAAGGTATGTCCGCGACCGCACCACCGGCTTGATCTGGCATCGCTCCCAACTGAGGACTTTATACGCCGATACCGATCGCTCGGAAGTCGTTTATCATTCCAATTATCTTCGTTATTTTGAATTCGGCCGTACCTCGTTGATGCGGGACCTTGCTTACCCATACAAAGAGATTGAGGCCAGCGGCTACGTTTATCCGATCTTCGATTTGGGCATCAGTTTTAATCAGCCCTTGTATTACGATGATTTGATGTATATCCACACGCGCCCGGTAAATCTGGAACGGGTACGTCTGCAGTTCGACTATGTCATCACACACGCGGAAAAGGGACATATGATCTGTACCGGATTTACCAAACATTGCGCCTTAAATTTGGCGGGCACACCCGTGGCCGTTGATCCTAAAACGGTTCAGCTATGGACATCGTTCCCCAAATAAATAAAAAAACCCGCTATCCTTCGGCCATTGAGGTATCTCCCTATTTGCGCGATCACCATTTCGAAGGAAAAGTGATTCTGCCCGCAGTGGAAAGCTTAATCGCTCTGGCTAACGTTGTTAAACTTAATTTCCGCCAGGTGAGTGTCAACTGTTTGTTAAAAGCGAGATTTCCCCGCTTTTTGTTTATTGCTCCGCAAACGGAGCGCTTAGCAGTAATGGTTGACATAGAAAATGTTGGTAATGACAAGATGAGCGCCGTGCTCTTAACGTCGATCAAATCAAAAAAAAGCGAAATGAGCCGCGCGCTCGAACATGCCCGTGTGGAATTTGCAACGGACGATTCCGCTCCTTGCCCTGCAGCCCCTTTTCGGGTTGTTGAGAAGCTGGAAGGAAAATGCATCAGCGTACCTGCGGCAGCCATTTATCGTGAACTGATACCTTTCGGCACGGCATACCAAAACATCATCGGTGATTTAGCCGTTTCACCTGAGGGAGCTTTGGCTTATCTTTCCGGCGGGAATTACGAAGTCGATGAAAATTTGCTTGGTTCACCATTTCCGCTGGACGCGGCCATGCATGCGGCTTGTGTCTGGGGACAACGCTTCAGCGGCATTGTCCCTTTTCCCACAGGTTTTGAAAAAAGATTTATTTATCAAAAAACAAAAAAAGGAGGGAGTTATCTCGGGCGGGTTGTGCCGGTGAATATCGATCAGCAATCGCTCATGTTTGACGCGTGGGTTTATGATCTAAATGGTACTATTTATGAAGCCATCAGCGGCATTAAGATGCAGGATGTAACTCAAGGTCGCCTTCGTCCGCCGCAATGGATTAAAGAATAATTTTAACGAGTGGAAGACGTTTTTAATTGATCTTTTCGCTTCTCTTCGGAATTTTTTGAAGAAAGGAATAAAGATGGGTAGCATTTTCTGAATCGCCCATCTGATCATGACTCATGGTGGATGTTTTTGTAGGAGCCAGTAATACGATCACATCCCTTGGTTTTTCCACAGCCGAGCACGTCAAGCAGATAAAGGCTGGCCGAATTGGTATCGGCATTTATCCGGGCGGAGATCTCTACCCTACCCCTGTTCCATTGTCTCTCGTGGATAGTCGACAATTACTGGATCTTTTCCGAGAATATCTTTGTCAGACGAAACCGGGTTTTCAACCGGATCTGTTTACCCGTTCGGAAGTACTACACATTCTATCGATTTCAGATGTTTTGAAGAACTCTGGAGTGAACATCAAGGATCCCCGGACCCTTATCATCCTCTCTACCCTTAAGGGCAATATGGACCTCCTGAAGAAAGACCACCTTCCGGCGATTGATCAAGACCGAGTTTACTTATGGAAATGGGGCGAGTTTCTGGGGTCTTTCTTTAACAGTTCGAACAAACCCCTTGTGGTTTCAAATGCCTGCGCCTCTGGTTTGCTTGGAATTCTGATTGGTTCCCGGCTGATCAAAGCCGGCATGTATGATCATGTGATTGCGGCGGGAGGCGATATTTTGACGGAATTCGCGGTATCCGGCTTCCAATCGTTTCAGTCCCTCAGCCCCAAACCCTGTAGACCTTTTGATTCGGCCAGAGACGGACTCTCGCTCGGCGAAGGCTGTGGTGCCATTGTGCTCAGTCGTAATCATTCACTCTGCGGTATACCTGAGAAGATCGTCGTTGCAGGCGGGTCTTGCACCAACGATGCCCATCACATCTCAGGTCCTCTCCGAACGGGCGAAATGTTTTATGTTGCCATCCGCAGAGCTTTAAGAGAGGCATCCTTAGACCCACTGGACATTGATTACATTTGCGCCCATGGGACAGGCACAGATTCTTACGATGAGACGGAAGCTAAGGCCCTGGTGTGGGCAGGCTTAGAAAAGGTTCCTGTTAACAGCTTTAAAGGTTATTTCGGACATACCCTCGGCGCAGCGGGAATCATTGAGTCAGCGCTGGCCATTGCTTCCATGAGGCATAATGAATTATTCAGATCGGCGGGATTTGAAAATCCTGGGACATCGGATCGTATCAATATCCTAACGGATCTTATAGCCAGGGAAGTGAATCATTGTTTGAAAACAGCCTCAGGTTTTGGAGGATGCAATGTGGCTGCGGTCTTTAAGAAAAGTTAATTTTTGTCTGGTGACGCAACCACCAGTCTATCTGTGGCGATTCACGAGAAATTGAATATTTGGTTTCGAGAATGGAATTATTGATCACCAAGACCATTCAGCTTCAAGACCATCGGGTATGGCTCAACGGAATCATTGAATATGTATCGGAGGAAGAATCTTTCGACAAATTCATTCGTTCCGTTTACCGTCACTACAACATCGACTACCCGAAATTTTTCAAAATGGACAACCTCTGCAAGCTCGCTTTTCTGAGCGCCGAGATCCTGCTTCGGGGTACAGACATCCTTCAGAAATATCCGGGCGAAGAAGTCGCGATCATTCTGGAAAATGCCAGCTCTTCACTGGAGTACGACCGAAAACACATGGAATCCATCCGCGACCGGAACAATTACTTCCCGAGCCCATCCGTGTTCGTCTATACCATTCCAAACATCATGGTCGCCGAGATCGCCATACGGCATAAAGTCAAAGGTGAGAATGCCGTTTTCATCCTTGAACAATTTGATCCAGGGTTCATTGACCACTATGTCTCTCAACTGTTTCGGAGCCAACAGGTCAACTGTTGCCTCTCCGGCTGGGTGGAATGTTATGGTGATCACTATCAATCCTTTCTTTTCATCGTCGAGCAGGAAGATGAAAGGAAAAGATTTAAAGCACTTCAGGAATATGTTATTTTTAATATCTTGAACATGGAAAAATTATTTAAAGGAAAATCCATATGATCGAAGATCTGATTCTCAAACTGAGGAAGGAAATTATTGATCAATTGCAGGTGGAAGGCATTGCACCCGAAGACGTGGACCCGGAAGCTCCCCTTTTCGGGGAAGAAGGGTTGGGTCTTGATTCGATTGATGTGCTGGAGCTCGTGGTCCTACTGGATAAAAATTACGGAATCAAGATCCGTGCCTCTAAAGATGGGCCTAAGATATTCTACTCCGTAAAAAGCATTGCCGAATATATAATGGAGCATCAAAATCAATAAAATATTCACGGTAAGATGTCCTGAACCGGAATGCCCGAAAAGTATTGAATAGGATGTTATGAAGTTCACACTCATCTATCCCAAGTGGAAGAAACTGAGAGGCCAGACGGAGTTCCATCTTCCCCCCCACGGCCCTGTTGTCTTTGCTGCAACGCTTCCTAGAGATATTGAGATTTGCTTCATCGACGAGAACCTGGAGACCATCGATTTCGACGATCAGGCGGATTTGATCGGAATTTCTATGATGCTGACAAGCCAGGTGAAAAGGGGATGGGAAATTGCAGACGAGTATCGCAAGCGGGGGTTGCCGGTCATCTGCGGCGGCATCGCAACGATGCTTCACGCGGAAGAGACGTCGCTTCACGCCGACGCCATTTTCCTTGGGGAGGCCGAAGGACGGATGGAGCAGGTCGTGGATGATTTTCGAAATAACCGGCCCCGAAAGATCTACGGCTACCTGACTGACTTCCCGCCCATCGACTCCGTCGGCATCGCCCGACGGGATATCCTGAAACGGCAGCTTTACAATTACAAAGGAATCCAGATGGTCGATCTGTTTCATGCCTCGCGAGGATGTCGGTTCGACTGTTACCCATGCTGCACCAGCTATCTTGGAGGAAGGCAGTTTCGGCCCCGTCCGTTCGATAAGGTCGTGGAGGAACTGGCCGCCATTGACAACAATCGTCTCTACATCGTCGATAATTCCCTATCTCAGGACACCGCATGGGAAAAACAGCTCTTCACTGAGATGATCCCTTTGAAGAAGAAATGGTGCTGTCATCCCATCGATGACCACGATGAGATCCTCGATCTGGCGGCCCGAGCAGGGGCGTGGTTTGTCTATCAGGCGATCTTCGACAGCTCGGATTTCATTCGCAACCGTGTTAAGAGGTATCACGACTACGGGATCGGCGTGGAGGGAACCATCCTCCTGGGCCTCGACCATCATACGGAGGATAATATCCAACGGCTTATCGATTTTCTACTCGATATCGAATTGGACCTCGCCGAGTTCACCGTATTGACCCCTTTTCCACACACCCAGGCCTTTGCGGATCTGCACGCGGAGAGAAGAATCCTTTCGTATGACTGGAACGACTACACCTGCGACAAAGTCGTCTTTCAACCAAAACAGATGAGCCCGGAACGTCTCCAGGAACTGTACGATGACGCATGGAAAATATTCTACCGGGAGAAACCCCAACCCTACAGAATGTTCGAACTTTTCAAAAGGGTCATCGACAAGGAAATGGACGATGGCAGCTATCGGGGGGGACAACGGAGTCAGACAAACCGGAAGTTTGGCCGGGCCAGACAATAGTTCTACCAAAGTGAATCGGAACGGAAAGCGATTGGGAGAAGTTTCTAAAGCTGAGGCAAAAAATATCTAGTCCTCTATTGACGTCGTGGACGGTCTTACCAATGCAAAAAGAGGAAGTCTTCGAAAAGGTATCTGAATATTTAATTACGAAATTTCAAATCCCTTCGGAAAAAATTAATCCCGAAGCCCACCTCTTTAAGGACCTCGAGATGGACAGCATTGATGCTCTGGATTGGTTTGCTGCGATGGAGTCCGAGATCGGTCTACCTGTTATCGAGAAAGAGCTCAAAATGATCAGAACCGTTCAGGACGTGGTGGACTATGTGGTGCGGAATTTAAAGCAAGATGCAGACCCCCGCGGATAGATGGCTACCCCTTGAGAATACCAGGATTACTCCAGAAGGACGTTGGGAATCCACGATACGATTCGAATCCTCTTCGGAATGGTTCTCAGGCCACTTCGATGAATACCCCGTGGTGCCCGGTGTTGCGCTCCTCGCCTTGGCAGCTGAGATGCTGAAAAGACAAGGTCGTGAGCAGGGACGTCGCCTTGCGGTTTCCGCCTTTTCCAAAGTGAGGTTCAAGCGGTTGGTCTTTCCGGATGAGGAATTGAACATCTCTATGGCAGCCATGCCCTCCGGGCCTGAGGCAACGCTTGATTTTGATATCGTTTGCCGAGGAGACACGGTTGCCCAGGGTTTCTTGAAAGCCACAACAAGTTCCCAGGGGATGAGGAAATGAACAAACAATATGAAAACTGCTTGATGACCTCTATCCAGATCACAACCCCCTTACTTTCGGATGAAAGAGATCGAATATTCTGAAGAGGATTTTTAGGATAGGTTCACATCGTCGGACGAGTAATGATGAAGGCCTTCTTTCACAAGTTAACCATAAGAGCTTCCTTTTTTTTGGGTTCTTGGTTTATCCGGTTCTTCGCCTGGTGGATCGCAACAGGATACCTTTTGTTTCGTCCCTCCAGGATGAGATCCAGCCTCCAGCTCTATCGGGTAATCTTTCCTGACAAAAATCGATGGTACCATCTCTCTTGCGCATGGCACCAGTTTCACTCGTTCGCGGCCACGTATGCGGACCGGATTGAGATCGATAGCAAAAAAGGGATGACGATCTCCACGCAAGGACAAGAAGGGATCATCGAGGCGGCCAGAAGTGGCAGGGGGGGAGTAATCCTTATGTCCCACTTGGGCAATTATGAGGTGGCGGCTCGAGCCTTTACGGAAATTGGGCTTAAACATCTCATGCTCATGGGAGAGAGGGAGGCAAGACAAGTATCCCGCGATCAGCGCGAGACATTGAGCGCCCGCGGAATCAACATTCTGGTCGCTACGGGACAGGGAGATTCTATCTTTGGCGGTTTGGAGGCGATCCGATTTATCACTGAAGGTGGGTTCGTTTCTCTCTCCGGGGATCTGATCTGGACCAAACAGCGCTCTCTTCTACCGGTGAGACTCTTTGATCAGCAGGTGGCCCTCACCTCAGCTCCTCATCTTCTTGCGCTCATCTCCGGAGCTCCTCTTTTCACTCTGTTTACCATTCGGGTTAAAAGAGGAATGCACAAGATTATTATTTCTCCTCCCAGGCAGGTGAAGGCCCCGTCACGTTCGGAGCGGAACATGACTCTTCAGGCGAGTGCCCAGGTTTACGCCAATGCACTAGAAGAGAAGGTGCGCGAACACCCTTTTCAGTGGTACATCTTTGAGCCCTTCTTTGGATGCGCACCTCCTGACACCGGGAGGTCAAACCCAAGTTCCTCAGCATCGAATCCAAGGGAAGCCCGCAAGGAGTGATCTGATTGAAACATAGGCGGATCTTTATAACCGGAATGGGGATCATAAGCGCTCTCGGCCAGGGGGTGGGCCGTCATATTGATGCTTTGAAGAAGAACTGTTCCGGAATTAAGCCGATGACACTATTCACCCCCTCGCCGGGCAATGACTTTCCAGCTGGTGAAATTCCCAATTTTAAACAAACTTTAAACGTTCCCCGGACTCACGAACTTGCCTTGCTGGCTGCTCAGGAAGCGCTTTCAGGGAGGCGTGTCGTCCCAGATTCAATCATTCTCGGCACGAGCACTGGCGGGATGCCATTGACCGAAACACTTTTGAGAGAAAATGAAAAAGATGCGAATCGGTATAAGTATCATGCAACCTCCTCCGTGGCCGAATTTCTTGCCGGTGTCCTACGCTGCAGGGGTCTTGTGATCACAATCAGCACCGCGTGTTCGTCAGGTGCCGTTGCGATCGATCTCGGGTATGAGCTGCTCTCCTGTGGCAAAGCGAACTGTGTGCTCGCTGGCGGTGCGGATGCACTCTGCCGGCTGACCTACTACGGATTTAATTCTTTGCAGCTCATTGATCCATCCGGTGCGCGTCCTCTTGATCGCGACAGAAACGGCATGACGGTTGCCGAGGGTTCCGCCATGCTCCTCCTGGAAGCGGGGGAATCAATCCCTGATAACGCGATTGCAGAACTTTTAGGCGGAGGATTATCGTGTGACGCGTATCATCCCGCAGCACCGCATCCCGAAGGCAAGGGAGCTCTCGCTGCCATGAAGAAGGCTCTACAAAATGCTGGAATTTCTCCTTCAGATGTCGATTACGTCAATCTCCACGGAACCGGAACCAAGGACAATGACCTTGCCGAAGCAAAGGCGATTCATTCCATTTTCGGCAAAAATATCCCTCCCGTCTCATCCGTAAAGGGAGCGACTGGCCACTCCCTTGGAGCTTCGGGCGCGATCGAATCGATCATCTGCGCGGCAGCCATTCGGGAAGGACTCATCCCGGCAAATACTGGCTGCATCAACCCGGACGCCGCATTGAATTTAAAGCCGGTTCTCGCTCCGCTTGATCAGAAGGTTGAGGCCGTGCTGTCCAACTCCTTCGGCTTCGGAGGCAACAACGCATGCCTGGTCCTGGCTGATCCTCGCGCAAATTATGAAAGGCAGAAGCAGGCCGTATCATTTGAATTCGAGGTGTTAGGATACGCCTGCGTCACCGGAGCAGGCGACACGGAGCAGACTTTGAGGAATTTAGATGAAGGAAAAAGCTGCAGCGGAACTTTGCCGCTTGATAAAATATCAAACAGGCTTCCTTCCCGTGAGCTCCGACGACTCAAGCGGTTGCCGAGGCTTACGCTTGCTCTGGCCATGGAGGCGCTTGAAAGCTCCCGGCTATCTCAAACGCCATCCTCTCTTTTCTTCGGCACATCATGGGGTCCGCTCTCCGAGACCTACAACTTCCTTACCAGGCTCTATGAATCAAATGAGCAGTTTGCGAGCCCCGCTGAATTTATCGCTTCGGTGCACAATGCTTCCGCGGGTCAGGTGGCGATGATGCTAGAGGCAACAGGTGAGAACATCACCACCACCGGCGGCAATTATTCCTTTGAGCAAGCCCTCCTTGCGGCATCCCTGATCGTGCGCGACAGCGATGATCTCGTGCTGGTCATGGGAGCTGATGAGCACCATCCGGTTCTATCTCCTCTGTTCGACAAATCAGTCCACATCAGTTCGGATCCATCCGACGGCGGTGGCGCCCTCATGATGCGCAAAACGGAAAAGAGATCCGGATTACGGATCACGCTTAATTTTTTCGAGAACTACGGCAACAATCCGTCTGTCGTTCAATCGCTCGTTCACAGCCTTGGAGGATCAGAAGAGATCAGTTCTAAATACGGTGCCGTTTTTGCCGGAATGCCTGCGGGAGAGAGAGCGAATTGTGAAAAGCAGGTCAGTGAAATTACTTCTGCGGCGGATTTCAATTGCCCGATCATTGATTTTCGAAAATTTACCGGCGAGTTCGGGTCAGCCACCGCTGCTGCAGCGGCCCTTGCAGTAAACCTCGTGCAGAACGGAAAGATCCCTGGTTATCTTTCATGTAGTGCGGAAAGCTCCCTGAACGGGAAGGGAATACTTCTCTTGGGTTTGGGAAGCTTCATCACCGCTATTGAAGTACTGACGTAAATGAGCAAAAATTGCCGACGATCGCTTTTGCATGTCAAGTTGGGACCTGACGAGTAACCCCGGAGAAGATGACAATTCGCATGCCCGATGATATAATGATGCTCACTATTTTCTGGATCCCAGAGATATTATCGGTGATCGGAAAATTGAAGGCCATGACACCGGAAATCTTTGCACGATCAGAGGTCATCGTAAAGTTTAATAGGATTAAACATGTATGACAATTTGATGAAAGCGGTTGCTGCCGGCTATGAGAGGATTGTGGCTTGGGCCGATATCCTTGACCGGATCAATGTTTACCCAATCCCTGACGGCGACACCGGCCGTAATCTCGTCGTGACGCTGGGCGCTTGCAGGAATATCAATTCGGATCTCGATTCCCTGATTTCAGAGATGCTGTTATCGGCCCGGGGCAATTCGGGAAACATTGCCGCCGGCTTCCTTGCCGGCTTCCTCACCTGCAATGAGTTGTCGTCCCTGGGTGCGTCGGCTGAGGCCGGCCGTGATCTGGCATACCGGGCGATCCCCAACCCTCAACAGGGTACCATGATTTCTCTGTTCGATACCCTGTGCACATCTCTGAAGAAGACTCCTCCTGAAGAGACAGGAACATGGGTGGATTCCATCATCGACGACCTGGAAGAAACGGTAAGAATTACTCGGGATCAATTGCCTGAACTCAAGAACGCAGGGGTGGTTGACGCAGGGGCCCTCGGCATGCTCGTTTTTCTGGATCCCTTGTTGAACACCTTGGCTGGCCGCTCGGTCAAGCCCTCCTTCTTCACGGACGATCTGAAAGATTCCTTCAACGTCTCAGCGACGTGGCAAGACCGGGAGTATCAGGGTTACTGCTTCGATGTGGTGCTCAAAGTGGAACAAGAAGAACAAAAAGTCATCAAACACGTCGTGGATTTGGGAGAATCAGTGGTGGCCATGCCGGATGGCGAGCGTCTCAAAGTGCACCTTCATGCCAATGACAGAGAGAGGGTGAGACAAGATCTTGCTGCTATCGGGGCCATCCTAAGCTGGGCCGAGGATGACCTGGCTGAGCAGACCATTCGGTTTAGTGAATTAAGGAAGAACCAGGCCATTCATATCATGACCGATGCTGCGGGTTCCATGACGAGGGATATGGCTCAGAACCTTGAGATCACCCTCCTCAACAGCTACATTGCCGTCGGGAATCGTTTCCTTCCTGAGACCTATATGGACCCTTCGCAACTCTTTGCGGCCATGAAGGCCGGGACTAAGGTCTCCACCAGCCAACCCTCCATCCTCGAGCGGCATGAATGCTATCACAACGTCATGAAATGTTATGACCGAGTCCTTTATCTTTGCGTGGGCTCCTTCTACACGGGCAACTACGACGTGGCTGTCGAATGGAAGGCTCAGAATGATCCTGAAGACCGGATGACCATCATTGATACAGGTGTGGCATCTGGTAAGCTAGGCCTGATCGCCAGAGCTGCGGCCGAACTCTCCCTCACCATCAACGACCCTTCGGAAGTCATCGCTTTTGCCAGGAATGCAATCGAGCGGGTACAGGAATATATCTTTCTCGACACGCTTCAATTTTTAGCTGCCGGAGGCCGGATGTCAAAGACGGGCGCCTTCTTTGGCGACGTCTTTCACATCAAACCGATCATTAGCCCCTATCCAGACGGAGCCCGGAAAATCGGAATAGCAAAAAGCACGAAGGACCAAGTGAAGTTCGCCTTCCGCCGTCTTGAGAAGAACATTTTAAGAGATAAAAAGTTTACCCTGCTTCTCGAGTACACCGATAACAGGGAGTGGCTAGAGGGGGAGATCAAACCGGAGATAGAGCGCCGGTTTCCTCAAGTAAAAGCCATCCTACAATCTCTCTCGCTTACCACTGCCGCCCATGTCGGCCCCGGTTCCTGGGGCATCGCCTTCCTCGCAGCAAACTCCCAAAAAGGTACCAACCATGTTTGAGAATTTCTTGCGCAGCATGAAAGGTCTTTTGATGTTTCTCCTTTTCGGCACCTTTCTTTTTGGCATCTTGTTCGAACTCCTCATCACTTTTCCAATTCTGTGGGTCCTCAACAGAATCCTCAAGCCCAAGCCTTACCGGATGCAGTGGACGATCCGAATCCTGGTAAGTCTATGGCTCTTGCTGCTGAGAGGTTGCGGATTACTCAAAGCTACAAAACCTAAGGGAAAGCCCTTTGACGGACCATGCGTAGTCGTTTCGAACCATCCCGGTCTCTTCGATGTGCTCTTCCTAATTCGGGATGTCCCACGAATGTCTGTCATGGTCAAGCAATCTCTGGCAAGAAGGCTTCCTCTGGGCCCTGTCTTCCGCTCAGCAGGGTATGTCCTCTCCCCCGATTTCGAAAAAAGGGGCCCGTTCCAATGCCTGGATGAGGCGGTTGAGAAGATTCACACGGGATACAAATTCATGAGCTTTCCAGAAGCCACTCGATCCCCTAAAGGGGACCTGGGCAAGTTCAACGCTGGCCCCTTCATGCTCGCAAGGCTATCGAACGTGCCATTGCAGCCGCTATTTGTAAGAAACGAACCCCCATTTCTCCCAAAGGAAGACAAATGGTATTTCCCGCCCTCCGAGATGTCCACGCTTGAGATCGAGTTCTGGGAGCCGATGGCTCCTCCAAGAGCTGGGCAGGAGAAAGAGTTTGCTAGGACTCTGGAAGCTCGATACCGGGAGGCGTTGGGTTTGTCCCTTGAGAGGAATAACACACTCCATGCACGAAAAGAAAATGGAACAGAGCCAACCCCTTCCCGCTGAACTCTTGATCCCACACCGCCGCCGTATGAAACTGATCGACTGGGTGAAGAGACCGACTCAGAACGCTTTGCAGGCGGAGACGACCGTTACGGAAGCATGGCCTCTGACCAGTGACGGGAGGGTAAGTTCTATCATCTGTGTTGAACTGGTAGCCCAAGCTGTCTCCGCCCTGAGCACATGGCGTCGAGGGGAAGGGGCCAGACCGCGAGTCGGACTGCTCGTCGGTGTCAAAGAAGTCGAATTCTTTTATTCCAGCATCCCCTTGATGACCAAACTCAATATTCAGGTTGACGAGCTTTACCATGTCGGCGACTATGCCGTTTTCAAAGGCACAGTCAACTCCGACTCAGCTTCCTTTTGTGAAACCGTCATTCAGGTGGTTGAACCAGAAGAGGAGACGCTATCGAGTCTCATGACTTCGCAGAAGATCAGCTCTCGCGAGAATGAGACCGGGAACGGAGGCTTATGATGTCCAAAGAGATTGCTCTGGTAACGGGAGGGAGCCGGGGAATCGGACGCGCCATCTGCCTTGAGCTTGCAAAGAGCCGGGCTCACGTGGTGGTGAATTTTCGCGCAAACAAAAAAGCGGCTGAAGAGACCCTGGGGTTCATTCAGCAGGCCGGAGGAACGGGAGAAACGGTTTGTTTCGACGTTTCCAACCAAGAAGAAGCCGAGCGAAACATTGAAACCCTTCTGACACGTCATGAGGCAATCGATATCCTGGTAAACAATGCTGGAGAAACTGCGGACAATCTTTTTGCACTCATGTCTTTCGAGGAATGGACGAAAGTGCTGAACACCTCTTTACAAGGATTCTTTAATGTCACGAAACCTGTTCTGATGAAGATGGTCAACAGAAAGCACGGCTCAATTGTTACGATCTCTTCCGTCTCCGCACGGCTCGGTCACCGGGGTCAAACAAATTATTCGGCGGCTAAGGCAGGTCTCGAAGGAGCATCCCGGTCCCTGGCCTCGGAGGTGGCTCGCCTTGGCATACGGGTCAACGTGGTGGCTCCTGGACTAATTGAAACCGAAATGATACAGAGCATTTCAAAGGAGATGATTAAACAGATTGTCCCGATGGGCCGCGTGGGTCTCCCTGAAGAAATAGCCAAGGTCGTTCGGTTTTTGTGCTCTGACGAAGCCTCGTACATTACCGGCCAGGTCATCTCGGTGAATGGTGGAATGATCTGAGAAAAGTAGGGAACGCATATATGCGTTCCCTACAAAGGATTCCTTGCGTCTGGATTTTTTTAAGTGTTCTGGTGAAAGAGAATAGGATGAAAAGATTCATTTTCTTGAGTGTGCTCATCGCGATGGCCGTTTTTTTCGCCGACATTGGCCCTGCCCAAGATTTGACCTCTCTCAAGGAGGCCTTCAGGAAAATCCGCTCCGTGAAAGCCGAGTTCCTACAGAAAAGATCCCTTCCGATCCTCACGAAACCTCTCTTCTCTGAGGGAAGGCTCTTTTTCTCCATGCCGGATTCCCTCAGATGGGAATACCTCAGCCCACTACGGAGCGTCATGCTGCGGAAGGGGAATAACATCCAGATTTACAATTTCTCTGACGGTGTATGGAAACCGGAATTGGCACAGGCCGTTGAGTCAAGACGGATGGTACTCGCGGAAATCAGTCATTGGTTTCAAGGCCGTTTCGATGAGAGCACGGCATTCAGGCCTTCCTACTCTCCCGGACCGCCTGGACGTGTCCTTTTGGTCTCAAGAGAAGGGATCAACAAATTTATCAACAGGATCGAGATTATCCTTTCTTTGAGACCCGGGGTCATTGACCGGGTGGAAATAGAGGAACCCGGAGGCTCCCGGACCTCAATTGAATTCAAGAACGTGGAGATCAACTTGAGCCTCCCATCAGAGGTCTTCGAGAAACCATGATCCGCAGAAAAGGGCTTGATATCTTTCTTCTGGGATTCCTCATCCTATCTATCGGGTGTGTTCCCAAATCCAAGACAACGCTGAGCCCGGGCCCACCGGAAGACCTCACGGGCTGCCACGCCATTTTTCCGGCAGAACCATGGGAGTCTGTCCATAAGATTGAAGCCACTTTCGGAGGAGGCTCATCCTCTTTGATTGGAATCACCAAGGGCGAACCGTCGGAGCGCAGGTTTCAGAGTGTGTTGCTTACTCCCGATGGATTCGTCCTGTTCGATGCAGAACGCCGGGTTAAAGGAATCTCGGTACGAAAGGCGGTAGCTCCATTCGATTCACCGGCTTTTGCCCGGGGGCTGATTGAGGATGTGAGTCTTCTCTTTCTTCCTCCGGCGGCCAAGCCGACAACATGGAAGAAGGAAACGAATGGAACGATGATCTGTAAATGGGAGAACCCTGAGAATTCAACAGAGATCACGGGATCGATGGACAAAAGCTGGCGAATCCTGCGCCGAGATAAATATGGAGAGGTCACAAAAGAGGTTGTCTTGAACGGGCCCTTTCTCAATGGTCTTGCGTCTCGAATCGAATACCGAGCATTCAAACCAGCGCCCTATCTGCTCCGGATGACCTTGATCCAGACATGCCCTTGATTCTCCGCCAGACGTTCTCCTTCTGAAAGAAAAGGAAAATTTTCTATAGTCTGCGACGAGTTTTTGGATTTTGTTCCAAATTGTTGGATTTTTATTAGTGACACCTCATTGTCGGCTTAATTTTACATCCAGATATTGTCAAGTGTTGTGCTTAGTTTCTTCCTCTTCATTTTTTAAAATCTTACCTTCATACAGGATTTCAACTCGTAATAGACTGAACGATCCAGGGAAACGGTATCGATTTTTTCGATTAAGTCGCTTTTCCATATCGAGATTATCGATTTGACATATGTAAATGCTCCATGCTTCACTTTTTATTAACAAAGTTGAAGGCGTCGACCCATGAGACTGATTCAAATAACTAAGGAGAGAGGTGCGCGATGGAAATCCAAAAATGTGCTTTATTTGGTAGCCTGTGTATCGGGTTTGCTTTTTTGGCAATAACTGGGATGGCTTGGGCCGCTGACAAGGAGCTGGAGAACGAAAAGATCGCCGTAAAATTCGGAAGAGAGGTAGAACGAGGCGGCTACAAAGTGATCACCACGCAAGAATTGAAAGGTTGGCTTGACCAAAAGAAGGATATGTTAATAGTTGATACGATGGCGCCAGACAATTTTAGAAAGCAGCATATTCCCGGTGCCGTCAACTTTGAGATTCAGAGGCACCCGGAGTTGACGCAGATGAGCGAGAAGATGCGGGCTGAATTCAAAGGACTGCTTGGACCGAATAAAGATCAGACGATCGTCTTCTATTGTGGATTCACCGACTGCGAGCGAAGCCATAATGCCGGAATGTGGGCGATAAAGTTAGGTTACAAGAATGCTTACCGACAGCCTGGCGGCATAAAGGGTTGGCTTGAAGCAGGTTACCCGGTAGAAAAATCACAGTAGTGACTCGTCTGGGTGTGAGTGCCCCTTCAGAATTTCGGCTTCACCGTTTGAGACGAGACCCGTTTCTGACCACTCCCTTTTCCCACTTCTCAGAATTTCAGGTCTCTTTTGGTTTTCAGCTGCCCAAAATATTTGAATTTGATCTTCCTATACTACCGACCTAATGATTCCTACCGGCAGTGACCAAGTCCCACTCAATGGGATCTTGTGGCTTTAGGTGAACTAAACAACCCCCTTTCTCAGCGCTTCCTTCCTCGTACTCGTGTTTTCCAATTTTTACCCTACCATACAACATTTCAATCGCAAATCAGCAAGGGGAGGTAAGTTTCCGAGGGAATTTTTCCCTTGACTGTTATTCTTATTTAAGAGTATTTTTTAATGACTTGTTTCCCACGTCAACCTGGCAACATAGCCTTCTGGAGGGAGCTATGAAACGGAGTTTCCGGAAGGTGCCTATATGAAGCCTCGAAGAGTAATATTATCCCTCTGGATGTTTATTGCTCTCGATGATTCCTTACGTGCAATGAAATGCTAGCAAACGGATAGTAATAAATTTCATAAGAAGGGGGAGGGATCACTATGAAGATCATTAAGCGAATAATGGCGGCGACGATACTTTTCATGTTGTTGGTGACAATGGCAAGCGCCCAGGGGCTCCCTAATGCGAAAACCCCTGAAGAAGTTGGACTCTCGACGGAGCGACTGAAGAGAATCTCTGCAGGATTTCAAGAGGATGTCGATAAAGGAATGATTCCTGGCGCAGTCATTATGATTGTGCGCAAAGGCAAAGTCGCTTACTTTGAAGCCATCGGTTATAAGGATCGGGAGAAGAGCATTCCGATGAAACGCGATTCGATCTTCCGGATTGCCTCTATGTCCAAACCCTTCACTTCTCTTGCGATCATGATGTTGGCAGAGGAGGGCAAAATACAATTGTTCAAACCAGCTTCCACCTATCTGCCTGAATTTAAGGACCTGAAAGTGGGCGTGGAAAAAACAGATCCTACTACCGGTCAGAAGGAACTGACATTAGTGCCGCCCGAACGCGAGATGACGGTACAGGACCTTCTCCGCCACACTTCTGGAATTACTTACGGCATTTTCGGTAAATCCTTGGTTAAAGATCTCTATAATAAAACGAAAGAGGGTAATCCCTTCGATTTTAATCAGACAAATGCTGAAATGGTAACAAAGTTCTCCAAATTGCCTCTTGCTAGCCAGCCGGGTACGACATGGGAATACTCTCAATCCACCGATGTGCTGGGACGCATCGTCGAAGTCGTTTCGGGCCTTGAATTAGATGCCTTTATTGCGAAGCGGATCGCCAAACCGCTTAAGCTTTCAGACACGGGCTTCTGGGCAGAGCGAGAAAAGCGAGCAATGCATGTGGCCGAACCGCAGGTGGATCCAGCGACTGGAAAAAGGCCTAGTATGATTCCTGACGCAACAAAGCGTCCCAGATGGATTTCAGCCGGTGGCGGTATGTTATCGACGGCCTCTGATTACGCCCGCTTTTGTCAGATGCTTCTCAACAAGGGTACACTGGATGGAGTTCGCATGGTCGCCCCGAAAACCGTAGAGATGATGTCTTCCAACCATCTTCCTCCCGGAACCAAGTTTGCTTCGGGTTCTTGGGCGCAGTTCATAGCAATGCTCCCCAGTCCAGAAATGGGTCAGGGTTTTGGACTGGGATTCTGTGTGCGCACCGAACCAGGCATCAATCCGTGTCCTGGATCTGTGGGGGATTATTATTGGGCAGGCTCATCTGGAACGTATTTCTGGATCGACCCAAAAGAACAGCTGATTGCTGTCCTGATGATGAATGCACCTGCACCGCGGGTCCACTACCGAGCCGTTATACGGGATTACGTGTACCAAGCCGTTGTGAAGTAGAGGAATTGTCTTTTTCAATAAAGAGTCTAAGGAAGAATTGGGCATAAATGATGAGTAGGGTCAGAGGTACAGTTTTAAACCAAAAGGAGGAGCGATGATGAAAAAATGGTTAGCTATCGTATCCATGCTGATGTTTGTTTTGGTAGTTAGTGGACCGAGCTATGCAGTACCCAAAGTGAAAATTGCTACCGAAACGTTTTTCATTGATGCGACGGACCCAGGCATCAAGCTACATGTCCGAAACAAGTACTTATCCGACAAAAAAGGCTTTCCAGCCGACAAGGTAGTGCTTTTTGTCCATGGCGCCACCTATCCTTCGGAAACCGCCTTCGATATAGCTCTGCCGGGAGGTTCATGGATGGACTATGTAGCCGAGTGCGGTTATGATGCCTACTTAGTAGATATCCGTGGCTACGGACGCTCCACCCGCCCGCCATCCATGGATGCACCTCCGGACCAGAACCCAGCCTTCGCCACTACAAGTGATGCAATAAAGGATGTGGGTGCAGTGGTCGATTTCATTTGTAAGCGGCGCAACGTGAAAAAGATCAATCTGGTAGGCTGGTCTTGGGGTACCACTATTATGGGTGCCTTCACTGCTCAGAACAATGACAAGGTCGTAAAGCTCGTGCTCTATGCCCCGCTTTGGACGCTCAAGGAACCCCCACCTTTCTCCGGCAGCGGCGCATACCGGACTGTGACCAAAGAAGCTGCACGGACGCGCGGATTACGTGGCATTCCCGATGCACTCAAGGAAGAGGTAAGCCCTCAGGCATGGTTTGATAAATGGTGGGATGGCAACTTAGCAACAGACCCTGTCGGGGCGAAACTGACCCCACCAGTTTTGAGGGCACCTAATGGCGTTCTAAAAGATATCGCTGACTTCTTGGGAAAGGGAATACCCCTGTACAATCCTTCCGACATCCGGGTGCCAACATTATTGATTGTTGCTGAATGGGATCAGGACACACCACTCTATATGGCTCAGGAAGTATTCAGCAGGCTTATCAATACGCCCTACAAACGCGAAGTGGTGCTGGCGCAGGGCACGCATGCGATTGTGGTCGAAAAAAACCGAATGGAGCTGATCAAAGAAGTCCAACGTTTCTTGGACGAAAAGCGGTAGGTCGCGCGGAGGAGGAGAACCAACCTGTATTTCAATTTAATAAACTCAACACATTTCTTCCAAGGAGGGGAAAATGCACGCTTTGAGTAGATGTAAGTGGTTGGCGGCGCTGGTTTGGTTTCTGATTTTAGTACAGCCGAGTTTTGCTGATGATGGCAAGAAGGTTATCGGCATATGGAAGCTGGTTGCTTACGAAATTGAGATACAAGCGACAGGTCAAAAATAGCCCGTCATGGGGAAAAATCCAACGGGATACGTAGTTTTCACTCCGGAAAATCGGGTTTTTTTGTCTTGACAGGAGAAGGCCGCAAGCCAGCGAAAACCGTTGAGGATCGGGCCGAGTTGCTGAACACCCTGGTCGCTTACACGGGCATGTACCGCATAGAAGAGGATACCTGGATTACCAAGGTCGATGTTGCCTGGAATCCGGAATGGTTGGGTACTGAACAGAAACGTTTTTTCAAGGTGGATGGCGAGCGTCTTCAAGTTCTGACGCCGTGGCGAGTTATGCCTAACTGGGCCGACAGGGGGATGACGCGAAGTATTGTCACGTTCGAACGGGCGAAATAGAGAATGATGGCGGTAATAACAGAAGATAATTTAGTTAAGGAGGGGGAAAATGAAAGCGTTATTCCAAATGTTATCAGTCACACTATTGGTGTTACTGACCATTGACGCAAATGCCGCGAAGGACCAAAAACTGGTCATGGAAGAATTCATGGTACCGGCGGTGGACCCGGGCTTTAACCTCTACTTGCGCAACAAGCATCCCGAGGGGATGAAAACGTTCCCAGCTGAAAAGATCCTGCTTTTCGTGCACGGCGCAACCTACCCCTCCGAGGCTGGGTTCGACATGAAACTAAACGGTCTGTCGTGGATGGATTACATCGCGCGCCATGGCTATGACGTCTATATGGTGGACGTGCGCGGCTACGGCAAGTCCACGCGCCCGCCCGAGATGGACAAGCCGGCTGCGGACAACGAGCCAATCGTGCGCGCCGAGACCGCGGTCAAAGATGTCGGTGCGGCTGTGGACTTCATCCTCAAGCGCCGTAGCGTCTCGAAGATCAACCTCATGGGCTGGTCGTGGGGCACCGTCATCATGGGCTGGTATACTGTGCAGAACAACGACAAGGTGAACCGGCTTGTCCTTTACGCGCCCAAGTGGATCCGAAAGACGGCGTCGCTGACGGACTCAGGCGGCAAGCTCGGTGCCTACCGCACTGTCTCGCGCGAGGCTGCCAAGGCCCGCTGGCTCACGGGCGTGCCTGAGGACAAGAAAGCGGACCTGATCCCGCAGGGCTGGTTTGAGGCGTGGGCGGACGTCGCCTTCGCGACCGACCCCGTAGGCGCAAGGCAGACACCCCAGGTGCTGCGTGCACCCAATGGGATAATACAGGACGACCGTGAGTTCTGGGGTGCGGGCAAGGCGCAGTATGATCCTGCCGAAATCCGCGTCCCCATCTTCCTCCCGCACGCCGAATGGGATGCCGACCTGCCGAGCTACATGCTGTATGCCTACTTCGCCAAGCTCACCAATGCTCCTTATAAACGCTATGTCGAATTTGGCGAAGGCACGCATACGATCATCATGGAGAAGAACCGCATGCAGCTTTTCCGGGAGGTTCAGCTGTTTCTGGATGAGAAGTTCAAGCCCAACCAGTAAGCGCTCAAAGGACAGGCTCAGTCTGAAAGCGGTCAATTGATCTGGAGCTGAGCCGGCCCTGCACAGCGAGCTATACTTGATTTCGATCAGAAATCATCGAGTCTCTGATCATCTCGCTATTGTAGACTCGTAGGTGCAATCATTGAGGGATAGCATGCTTTTGGGTGCGACCTTCATAATGGTTCCCTTTATCCGTCCTCTTTAATCCACTTGTAAAACAGGTGGTTCTCTGTGCCTCTATTACTCCCGACCTATGTCCCTTGTCATTTTTCCGAGTCAAATTCTCGGCTATCAAATTCCTCCTATTTTCTGGTTCCATTTGCTCATTAGGGTTTGAAATCATCTAAAATGGGACCGGACATACCCCGAGACATGAAAGGAGGTATCACATGACTCTAAAAGAGGCCATCACTCTATTTAGTTTTCATCAACGATCCAACCTGAAGGCAAGAACTGTTCGAAGCTATCAACCCCTTCTCAAAAGATTTCAAGCCGAGTTTGGAGAGCGGTCTTTCGACTCTATCGGATCAGATGAGATCTTCCAGTTCTTGGAGATGCTGACAGGGGAACGCACCAAATCCACCAGGCGTCTCAGATATGCTCAGTTGAAGGCGTTTTTCAACTTCCTTATCGACAAGTGCAATTTGAATATGAAGAATCCCTGCGATGCTTCCCTTTTGTCCAAAGCCTTTAAGACTCCCAAACAGGTATCCCGAAGAATCCTGGACAGGGAGATTGTGGAAGAGATGATCTACAATACCCAGACACCTCGCGACAGATTGATTTTGGAGCTTCAGGCCCGCTGCGGATTGAGAATTGGAGAAGCATTGAAAATCAAGGTCTCGGATGTTGTGGATCGGAGGCTGATCATGAAAGAACCCAAGTCGGGGAAGGAATCGGAGGTGGCCTTTATGCCCGAACAGATTGCCAAGCGACTCCGTGACTATATCCAGCAGGAGGATCTTACCCCTGGAGACCGTATCTTTCCGATTTGTTATTCCACGGCCAGGACATTGATAAAGAACTTGGGAGGAAGATTAAAGGTTGTTCTCACTCCACACGATCTTCGAAGGTATTCCGCTACCTACGCAAGTCGGAATGGGGTACCGTTGGAGATAGTCTCCAAGGTGATCCTCCGGTATCAGGATCTCAAGACCACCCAGGCATATTTGGGAAAGGTTACGGAGTCGGAGGCTATTCGTTGGATGGATGTTCTCCACGGAAAATAAGCGATATAGCCCCATGAATTATCAAAAGAAATCACCAGTTCTTGGGGTATGTTCCAATAAAACTGATCCGAACGGGGGTGCCTAATGTTTAGGCACCGAAGGGATAGCTATGCAACATTGCTTCCTGTTATCGAGAAACGGACAATTTTGTGAGGCATACTCGATTTCGATTGGTAATCGGTAGAAAGTCTCGCCCTTTGTTAATTTGGATGGGTAAAGAATGCAGGTCGGTTTTCATTCCAATTCGCAATCGCTATATTCGATGGGTTGATGCCCAAAATCAGCCCCAACGGGTGGACGAAAAAATATATTGCTACTGTTTTCAGATTAAACGCGATTGTCTGGCAAGGACGAAGGTCATAGGAGATTATGTCAGCGGACCTGAAACCATGAGGTTTAGCCCAAGGAGCGGGTTCGTTGACAATGGAGGATGGGATGATTAAGGTTATATTGGAGTCATTATTAGATTAGAATGGTTCTAAGGGTCAGCATGAGAAAATATTCAAATTTCCATTTAAAGCTCTCCACAAAGAATAGCAATACTCGACTACTTGGAGGGCAATAAGAGCCACCCTTCAGCTGAAGATATTTATCGGGCTGTGGCGAAGAGGTTTCCCACAATGGCTTTAGCAACCGTTTACAACACGCTATCCGCCTTAGAAAGGCGTGGGCAGTTACTTAAGCTTACCATCGATCCAGGTAAGGCACGCTATGATCCCAATACGTTTCCTCATCACCATCTGATATGTAATCGCTGCAAAACCATTGCAGACGTGGACACTCACTATCGTCTTACTTTGCCGACAACTGGCTTCGAGGTGACGGGCAGTCATGTGGAATTTTATGGCGTATGCCCAAAATGCAGGAAGAGTAGCCGTAAAACGAGAAATTGAAAGCAGATAAGCTATTTTTTTGCGTCAATTTGAGGGGAGATAAAATGAAAGTTTCTCTAACTAAAAAACCTCGCTACGAAAGTCGTACCTGTACAATGATAAACGGAACAATGCGACTCCAGAAAGGAGTTCTTTATGAGTTACAAAAAATGCTCCAAGATACTGACTTTCAGCTTGGTCTGTTCTATCCTCATTTCTGCTTCGGTTTTTGCACAAGAGACAAAGTATCGGATATTTACACCAGAAGAACTTTTGTACTATGACGGGAGCAAAGGAAGACCCGCTTATGTGGTAGTTGATGGCATAGTATATGACGTTTCTGCAAGCAATTATTGGAAGAACGGAATCCACGAGAGTCTCCACCAGGCTGGCAGGGATCTAACAGCTGAGATCCAGAGTGCCCCCCACGGGAGGGAGTTTTTGAAAAATATTCCTCGGGTGGGTATCCTCCAGAAAGAGAAACGAGGGATTCCTCCTTTTTTGATCTCTCTCATAACTCGCTATCCTGTCCTTCGGCGTCATCCTCATCCTTTTCTTGTCCACTTTCCAATGGTCTTTCTTTTCGGGGGAGCTATTTTTATACTCCTTCATCTGGTCTGGCCCCAATTGGTTCCTTTTGAGAAAATGGCTTTTGCGATGCTTATCATGGGAATTGTTTTCACACCTCCAGCCATTGTCACTGGGTTGTGGGCATGGTGGATAGTCTACTCTTTGCGGGTGCCGCCACAAATTTTGTATAAAATCATACTCGCAATCGCTCTGCTTTTGGCTGAGATAGCTTCGCTCATGCTCAGAATTGGACACCCGTTTGAGAGGACCGCGAGGGGATGGGTCTATTTCGTTCTGATGCTTTTTCTTGCGGCCGATGGGTTAACTATTGGTTATTTCGGCGGACAACTGACCTATGGATTCTAAATCATTTACGACTTTGACGAAGATGACCAAATAGAAGGAATGAAACAGAGTCTCCCGCTCGGGTGAGAAGCATTGTACAACGAAGACAAGTTGGATCTGTAAGAAGAGACCTTAAAAATTCTGTGTGTCCAATTCAGTACCCAACTGGCTTGAGAAAAAGTCAAAACTTCCCTGAGTAGGGGACAGAAAGCGAATCTGAAGTGACTTACAGGGGAGGTCAGCCTGTTGAAAGGCGTGCGAGCACAAGAAAAGACGCACGGGTGCCTATAATCATGAATCCTCCTAATAATACCTCATCTGCGATTTCAGGAAGGACTCAAGACATCTCACTCGGCGGGATGAAGGTGAAAACTGAAATCACCCCGATGGCTTTCCAGATAAAGGATGAGGTTATGTTCCTGGTGAGTCAAAGTTATTTCAAGTTCCAAGGACAAGGGGAAATTCTTTGGACCTCCCCAACGGGAGACACCGTCGGGATTAAATTCACTCAACTTGACAAAGAAGCGAGAAGGTCTCTTGACGAGTTTCTGAGTCTTTTTGTGCATGTTCCTACAAGTAATCGTTAACCACCAGAGATTTTTTGGGCGAGCATTTGTAGGTGGAGTCGCCAATTTTTACCATCCACCTGCTCCAAAAATTTCGAAAAAGAAATTTCATTTAGTACTTCCTCTTCTAAGGAAGTTGTCAAGACTTTTTTTGGTAATGCCCTGTTAAAGCTGTAATGGTTGTGGTGTTACTTCAACCCTTTTCCCTTTTCACCTAACCTCTTTTGTTCTACGAGCCTCTAT